>ERZ836760.1012-NODE-1012-length-34904-cov-5.089759_pt1 | contig 34904 bp, 41 predicted proteins | sample MGYA00519941_ERZ836760 | MGnify/ENA primary metagenome ERZ836760 (study PRJEB31850, sample SAMEA3708807) | human gut metagenome | biome: human gut; feature: human-associated habitat; material: faeces | place: China | collected 2014 ... | reverse complement strand
GGGTGCGTTCTGTTCTCGTTGGGATGATGGAAATGATGCTGTTTGGATGGGAACATTTCACAAAAAAAGAAGTTTTTCCTGTTCATGAACTGTTCATAAATTAGTTACAAACATTCCATATCCAGGAAAAACTTCTTTCACAATTTCTCGATATACTTACATCATCAAATGAAGCTGCCAAGTACAATTTGATAAAATTTTTTCATAATCGCCGGTGGGCCAAACGCTCACCGGCTCCTCCCTTTTTATGGGGCTTTTTCTCCATCTGATATAAGAAAAATATCATATCAGAAAACATTCCTGTTCAATTCCCATTTTCCCTTTGAGTATGTGTTCAATCAGTTTCTCCATGAGTGGTTCTGTTCCCTGCATGGCTTTCAGTTTGTTCAGGGTCTCTGGTTTTATCTCATAACCGTATTGGATATAACGGTCATACCAGTCCGCATCCATCTGCAAAGGACGGACTGCCGGGCAGATATGTTCGCGAATGTGCCGGAAAATGCGGATTCCGCCGTAATCCAGATCTCCGGTGTGGTAAAATTCTGCATTCGGAATGACTGACAGAATCAGCCTTAAGAACTTGCACTCCAGCGGAGAAAAAAATCCGTGGGAAAATACGATCAAAGTTCCTTCCTCATAAGGCATGGAAACGTAGTTCGCCTTGTTCTCCACCGTTATAATCTTCTGGATTTCCTGATGTTCCGGAATCACCGCATGCCGGAGTGTCTCCGTGTTGAGCACCGTTCCATAAACAAAATCGGACAGAGAGATTTCCTTTCCATTCAGTATAATCGTTAAATTTCCCTTTATGGCAAGCTCCTGGGCGTATTCCTCCAGATAAACCTGAGATAGAATCTCTTTATCGTTCATGGCTTCATCGACATCTGGATGATATGCAGACAGAATCGAGACAGTTCTTGTTCTCAGCACGTTTTCAAATACTTTGGTGTTCCCCAGTACCGAAACACTGAATACACGCTGGTAAACCGGCTCTTCCAGCTTTTCCAGGGCATTCAGGCAGATGAAAAGCTGATCTCCGTACTTCGACAGATCCAGAGACGGCTTTCCCTTTTCCAGAGATGCCACCTGATCCTCGTAGTACGCCCTCAGCCACCCGGTCTGCGCCTGTTCGCTCCACTTGCAGAGTATCTGTCTCTCTGTCTCAAGCCGCTCCCATTTCGAAATCAGGCCAAGCAGTTCATAGAACTGCCCGGCCTGCTCCAGACGATACGTGATTTTTTCGATATCATTTCCGTATTCGAGCCATTTGATCTGAATCAGCCCGCGCTGTTCCAGCATCCGGGCCTCTTCCAAAAGCTCTGACTTTCCCGCCCGGTTAAAATCCTCCTGCTGTATTTTCAGGCTCCGGTTCCCTGAAGTTTCCTTTCGCCAGTCCACGCTGCTGCCTTCAATCTTATCCAGAATCCGATGGATCAGATAATCGTTCTTTCCTTTATTCTTCATCCTCTTCCTCTGCAAGATCTTCTTTTAACTGCTCAAACTCTGGTTTCTCAAACTCCTGAATAGAGATGTTCTTCTTATTCGGGTTCGCGAACACAAAAATCTTGTCTACGGTCTCCAGATAGTTCTGGATCTTGTCGTTGGTGGCGCTGATGAGGGCCTGGAATCCAAGCCCGCGGATCAGCTTGATACAGCTTGCCACCTTCTCCGCATCCATCTTGGAAAATGCCTCATCCAGCACGACCAGGCGGATGGTCGGATTGCGCCTGAGTCCCGGCTTTAAGTCAATCCTGTATGCCTGGGCGAAGCTTGCAAGAAGCGCCACATAAAGCGGGTTCTGGCCTTCACCGCCGGAATTTTTGCGGATCATCTTGCTCAGGCGGATTTTCAGCACTTCGTCCTCGTTCTGGATGAGCTGCTGCATATCGAAGGAAAGATACGTCCGGTAGTCGGCATATTTTTCCATGTTCCGTTTGGCTGTCTCCATTTCTTCCGGAGTTGCATGCTCCGGCGGAATGAAAATCTCAATCAGCTCGTTGATCAGCGGACCATACTGACTTTCATGCTCCATGGTGAAAAGATTCAGCTGGTTGTCCAGCCCCATATCCAGATCAGAGGGTTTAATCTGCAGTGCGTCATCCATGAACATATCGTAAAATCTGCCATCGCTGCCCTTGTTTTTTCCGATATAGAACTGGTAGCGGTCCTTGCCAAAATCCAGATGACTGATGATGCGGTTTAACTCATCCTTGCGCTGCAATGCTTCCTTGATGGCACTGCGGATCTTGTACATGAAATCATCCTTGAAATGTTCCACTGCCGCCTTTGCCTGCTCTCCGGCACGCTTCCGGTATTCCTCCAGGCGGTCACAGCCAAGGTCATTAAACAGCTTCTGGTATTCCTCGTTGCTCTCGGATTCGACAGAAAAATTGCGGTGCGGATAGATCCGCAGATAGCCGGTGCGGATTTCCCGCAGCTTCTGCATTTCTGTGTCCTGCTCTTCCTGGGCTTTTTCCTGATTTCTCAGGTATTCCCCACGCAGAAGATCATAGCGGATGGCCGCACCGCTCTCCTGCTTCTGCTCCAGCAGCTTCTGAAGTTTTGCGTCAAACTCTGGCTGAGCCTGATGGTTTCGTTCCTTGTCTGACAACATCCCATTGAGCTGGGTCAATGCCTGTCTTTCATTCTCGCCAGCCTGCTTTGCACGGTCCTCATTCAGCTTCAGCTGATCCAGAACTTTTTCCCTGCGCTTGCACAGTTCCACAAGGGAGGCCCGTTCTTCTTCCCAGGCAGTCACGTTCTGGCTCTTTAACTGTTCCAGACGTTCCCGCAGATCTTTTTGTTCCTGCTGTTTTTCCACATAATCTGCCTTGTCCTTTTTCCAGCCAAGGTACACATCCAGATCCTGGCTTAAGAATTCCAGACCAAGTACGCGTTCCCCATCGCTTACCATCGCCTGCAGCGGCTCCAGCTCCTCCTGCAGCGTTTTGATGGATTCCTCTAGAAGCTTTACTCTCTGACGCACGCTCTTCTTTCCGATATAAGCAGACCGGGTATACAGATCCGGGTTAATATGCTGGATTCGGTAACTGTGATACAACACGCAATCCTTCGTGATGCCGATGCGGTGGCTGCGCAGCTCATCCACGCTGTCGCACTTGATCACCTTGCCAAGCTGGAAATTCATGTAAGCCTGGGCATAATCACGTCCGGCCTCCACCTCTTCTGCCAGCGCGCCCTTCTGAACCGGCTGTTCGTCCGCCAGAACCTTTTCGGTATCCAACACGGCCACCCGGTAATATTTTTTCGGATCCAGCTCTTTGTAAATCTCCATAGCGGCTTTCGCGTACTTTGGCTCCACCGTCAGAAGCAGCTTGTTGTTGCCGAGATAACCCTCAATGGCATTGCGCCATGCATCATCCCGCACTTCCAGAAGATCTGCAAGTACTTCCACCACCACACTCTTTCCGGTTTTTAAAAACAGCTGAGTCTGAAGGATCTCACGCACCGCTTCCAGTTCTTTCGGATACGCTTTGTTTCCGGCTTTTAACTGGGCAATTTCCTCCTGTGCCTTAGTCAGTTCTTTGGTCTTTTCCCGGATCTGACTGCGGGCATCCTGGATCTGGCGCTCCACTTCTTTTCGCATCTGGCTCAGGTCTTCCTGCAGGCGTTTTAAAGCTTCCCCGCTGATTTCTCCTGTTTCAAAGGCCTCGATATCCCAGAGAGTGCGGTTGGATGTAATCTCTTCCTCGTTCCATGCCGTAAGCTTGTCCGCAGTCTGTTTCCAGCGGGCCTTGCTGCTGCCCAGATGCTCCACCAGCTCATTGACTGTCTTTAACTGACTTTTCAGCTCCTCGTATCCACTGCTGGAAATCTTACGCAGAAGCTCCTCGCTTTTCGCCGTCAGATCCTGAATTTCGGTTTCCACGGCAGCCGCATCCCGGGCCGCTTTCTCCTGTTCCGCTGCCAGTGCCTGAATTTTATCCTGGCTTTCCTGGATTTTCCGGCGGTCCTGCAGCATATCGAGCTTCCGGGCAAAATACCCGCACTGTTCCTTTTCTTTGCGGACTGCCATCATAGCTTCATGCTGCCCACAGATCTCTTTCAGTTTTTCAATTTCCTTACAGGTATCCTCAATCCGGTGGCGCAGACGGCCATATTCCGTCACGCTCTGCCGCATGTCATCAATGTGGATATTCTGCTCCATGCAGATATATTCTTTTACAAATTCCTCCAGCTTGATGTTCATGCGGAACGGAATCGCACGTTTAAACAGCAGCGGGAACTTTTCCGCGTCCAGGCCGCCCAGATAAATATCATAGAGCTGTTTGCGGAAACGCTCGTTGTGGGAACCGAAATAGCATTCTTCTTTGGAATAGTTCGCTAACAGCCAGTTTTTCACCTCGTCGATGGACATGGTGCGGTCTGCCTTGCGGTACTGATGATCCGGAATCGGACCCTTATGCCAGAAGAACATACGGCCGATCTCATTGGTGGCCGTCTCCACATCAAACACCACGCCCACGCACTGGCAGACGCCGGTATCCGTCTGGCGCAGCTCCAGCACGATGGTACTGGAGAAATTCTGGTTGCGCAGATAGGAAAAGCTGTTGTCCTCTCCGATATTGATCATGCCGCGCAGATACTCAATCAGGCTTCGGTCGGAATCATCGGCAGCCGCCTTGTTAAAAAAGCCGCGGCCATCGGTATTGGCATACAGCACAATCTGCATGGCATCAATGACCGTAGACTTTCCGCTTCCGGAATGCCCCGTAAAAAAGTTGATCCCGTCGTCAAAGGACAGGGTTCTATGTTTTATGTAATGCCAGTTGTTCAGGCAGATCCTGGACAGGGCTTCAAATCTCTGATTCTCCATCTTCCTCTTCTCCTTCGCGGAATGTCTCAAGCAGCGCGCGCACATCGTCTCCCATCAGAATTACATTGACCGTTGGATAGATGACCAGGCGGCTGAAACCATCCAGGTCCTCCAATACATCCAGCGGTTCGATCACCTGGTATTTTTTCAGGAATGCCAGGCTCCGGCGGATTTCCGATACGGAGGGCTGTTTTTTTAACAGACGGTAACTGCCGATTTTCTCATTGATCTCGCTTAAGGTCGTCACCACATTTACGGAAGTGGATACCGAAGACATCTGCTCATCGTAGATCAGCTTTAAGATCAGCACATAGAGGGTTGCAAGCTTTGAGAGCTTTTCTCCCACTATCTGCTCCCCGCGGATATAGATAAGTCCCAGCTGGCTGTTCTCCACGACCTCAATTCCCATAATGGCAAAATAACTCCGGATAAATTCCAGATGCTGGCTGCACTGGTAAAATTCCGGGCTGGTCTGGTAGCGCTTTGATTTCCGGTCGTAAGTGCGTTCCAGAAGAAATGTCTGCCGGTACAACAGGCGGATGCTCTCCGATACCTGCGCCTGTTCCGCCCCGGAAAGCGCTTCGTAATAATCGATCATCGGTTACTCCTTTCTTACAAACACCAGGCCCGGATAGCGGTAGCCGGCATGCTCCACCATCGGTGCCTCCTGATCCAGCACCCGGTAGGGACTGTCCTTGCGTACGGAATCATCGTATGCCAGAACCAGCTTTTCAAAGTCTTCCAGGGAAGACACGGTATCGCTGGTCACCGTATACCGTCCATCCTCCATCCGGTCCAGCACAAAGGAGCGGATCTGTCTGCGGCTGTAGCGGTTCTTCATGCGGTTAAGCTGCAGGATCTCGTCCCTGGTAAGTTCTTCCATCTCTTCTTCCGGCTCCAGTTCAGCCGCGAAGTCCTGACGGGATTTGCGCCGCTTGTACAGCGACCGGTCAGAAATGACGGTAAACTGGGAAAAGTTCATTTTTGACGCGGTAAGTGTCAGTTTTTGCTCCAATTCCTCATCGGAAGAACCAGAAAGCTCATTCAGCACCTGAATCACCAGGCCCTTCATGTTGTCATCCTGATTCAGCAAATAGTTAAGCCTTGTTACCGTGGCGCGGATGTATTTCGTGTGCTCCGTATCCATATTCATAATGCGGTGCTCAATATCATCAAATCCCCGGTCGATCAGGTCCAGCTGACTGATAATTTCCTCCGGCGTGATATCCAGACCGCGGAGCTGCTTGTTGCGAACGCAGACCCGCTCCAGCCAGACGGTGTCCTGACGCATCTGGGTCAGCCATTGCTTGATGTCCGTCTTATACAGATAAAAGTTGTCGGAGGTCTTCAAAATATGATATTTTTTCCGCACGATTTCTTCCACATAACCGTCCAAATGCTCCCGCAGCAGATCTCCGTAGTTTTTCTGTTCCAGAAGACTGGCGAAAAAGCGGTCCATGTTGTGGAGCATGTCCTGCAGGGTCTTATTCAGCTTACGGGTATTGATGAGCGCAGTCTTTAACAGAGAAATGTTGCAGCGCGGATCATTCTTAAATGCGAACAGAATCGCGTAAACATTCTGGATGTAGACCTGGGTAGCATCCTCATCCTCTCCGGCCAGATGCGTGAAAGCATCTACAAACGCTGCAGCATAATCCGGGATGACGATATTCACTGTCATGTTGTGATAGTCATCCACCTTTCGAAGCCACCCTGCCTTTAACAGCCAGTTTAAGATCCGGGTGGAAAGCGGTTCCAGCATATCCAGTTCATCTTCCAGTTCATCCTGTACCATCACCACGCGGGTCTTCGCGAAGTAATCACTTAATGTCTGAATACAGATTTCCCGGCTTAAATAATAGTTGCTGTACTGATACTCCTCATTGATCTGCAGAAGCGCGTCAATGTAGACCTGCCGGTTTCTGGAGCGGAACAGTCCCCAGAAAGAGTCCGGTATTTCCAAAAACAGATTTGCCATAGTAAGTTTCCTTTATTTTCTGTATCACAGAACGCAGGTTCCTGTGATACCCGAAAAATGCTGCTGCCCAGGCTGTGCCTGCTGCAGCAGCATTTCTGTTGCTTTGTATATTGCGGATGCGTCACTGGCACATCCATAAATGTTAATCCTAGATTTCCAGCAGATTACTGAAAGCTTTCAGCGCACCGTCGGTCTCATGGGCCAGAACGCGTTTCGCAAGGACTTTACCAAGCTGTACGCCTTCCTGGTCAAAGCTGTTCACATTCCATAAGAAGCCCTGGAACATCACTTTATTCTCAAAGTGCGCAAGCAGAGCACCCAGAGCACCCGGATTTACCTGCTCACCGATGATGATGCTGGATGGACGTCCGCCCTCGAAGTTCTTGTTGCGGTTCTCATCTGCCTTGCCGCAGGCAAATGCCATGATCTGGGCAGCTACGTTTGCGCAGAGCTTCTGCTGGCTGGTGCTTCCCTGGATTACCACATCGGTATCCATCTGGTTTTTCTTAAAGCCTACGAACTGCAGCGGAACAATGTCCGTTCCCTGATGTAACAGCTGGTAGAAGGAGTGCTGGCCGTTGGTACCAGGCTCACCGAAGATCACCGGTCCGGTTACATAGTTTACCGGCTCACCAAAGCGGTTCACGGACTTGCCGTTGGACTCCATGTCAAGCTGCTGCAGATGTGCCGGGAAACGGCTTAATGCCTGGGAGTACGGAAGTACTGCGGTGCACGGATACCCCAGCACGTTACGCTCGTAAACACCGATCAGGGCATCTAACATAGCAGCATTCTTCGTTACATCTGTCTCTGCTGCCAGCTTGTCTGCCTCTGCCGCGCCCTCTAAGAACTGGGCGAACACCTCCGGGCCAAATGCCAGGGAAAGTACTGCGCCGCCAACTGCGGATGTAGAGGAATAACGTCCGCCGATATAATCATCCATGAAGAATGCTGTCAGGTAGTCGCTGCTCTTAGCTAACGGAGAAGTCTCACTGGTTACGGCGATCATGTGCCTGGAAGCGTCAAGGCCTGCGTTCTTTAACGCGTCTTTTACAAAGGATTCATTGGTCAGAGTCTCCAGGGTGGTTCCGGATTTGGAAACCAGTACGAAGATGGAATGTGCCACATCGATGCCATATAATACAGCTGCGGCGTCATCCGGGTCTACGTTGCTGATGAACTTTGCCTCCATCTTGAAGGTGCCGTTCTTCTTTGCCCAGTTTTCCAGAGCCAGATACATGGCTCTCGGACCAAGGTCACTGCCGCCGATACCGATCTGAACAACCGTGGTAAACTTTTCTCCCGCAGCATTCGTGATTTCCCCATTGTGAACCTTGTTTGCAAATTCTGCAATGCGCTCCTGCTGCTGCTTGTAGAAAGCACGCTTGTCCACGCCATCCGCGGTGACTGCATCGCCCAGCTGGCCGCGGGTCATGTGGTGCAGAACCAGACGTTTTTCTCCAGTATTGATGACTTCACCGTTGTAAAGGGCTTTAAACTTCTCTGCCAGCTGCGCTTCGTCAGCCAGTTTCTTCAATGCGTCCAGCACGGTGTCATCTACCTGCTTTGCTGCATAGTGGTAAACAAGTCCCTCTGCCATCGGCACACTGTATTTTTTCACGCGCTCTGCGCCTTTTTCTCCGGTCATTACCTCCGCAAGATTTACACGGGCTGTCTTTTCCAGCTCCTGATAGGAAGTAAGAGTATCCAGGTTATTCCAGGTAATCATATTTTGATTCCTCCTTCAATACATTATATTGATTTTTAAGCCGATAATTTTCTGTCAATCATGATAATTATACTCTCAGATTTTCGGAATTTCAAGAGATTTCACGGACAGGAGACACAATAACCCCTTTTTTTGATCTGCTTGTTACCTGTTTCTTTCTTATCGATGAAAAATCATGTCTGTCAAAAGTTTCAGCGTCACCCCCACGGACAAAACAGAACCGCAAAACAGAAATAACCGGTTCATCAGCCCTGACGCAGAACAGATTCCCAGGCTGAACCGCTTCCGGTACGGATACAGAAGCTGTTCTCCTTTGTGGTTCAGAAAATCAAGCGCCAGATGAGATGCAAAAGCAATCCCAAAATACGACACCAGCATCGGAAGGAATACGCCAACACAACTCATCAGCAGACCGCCTGCAAGAAAGGAATGCAGAAACGAGCGGTGTGGTGTTTTCTTTCCATAAGCGCAGACGGCCAGAAAGGCGGCGCAGGCCAGTACAATGTGGCTGACAGAGCTGTTGCTCATCAGCCTCTGGTATAAGCCAAGATGCCAGTGTGCTTCTACTGCCGCAATTCCGATGACAATGGTTTCTGATACAAATATAATCTGGTCTGCCCTCCGGCTGCTCTCCGAGGTGCCGCAGTCAATATCGCTGATCACGGAACCAACGGCTGCCGCCCCGGCACCAAGGATCAGCTCCGGTAATGTTCGGGGCTGAAGCAGCAGCAAAGAAGCTGCTACGCCAACCGCCATATGTGTTTTTCCAAGCATACTTTTATCTCTTTTCTTATTTATTAAACATTTATGTATCTTGCAAAGTCTTTTTCCATATGCTATAATGCCAATAGGCAAATGAATGACAGTACTCACGAAGTACGCAAAACCCCCGGTGTTCCCATCACCGGGGGTTTTTATTCCGTTTTGGCAAGGTGGCTTAATCCCTTAGGCTGACTACCTATTCATCTCCGTCCAACCATTTGCAAATGTAATAGGCAACTACACTAGCCACAACGAAGCATACGAATGACAGTATCTCTCTCACAAAGTATACACCCCCTTTCTGTACCTGTCTAGGGGTGGTAGCCATGGCATTATAGCATACCGCTATTTATCCGTCTACTTATTTTTTTCATGTGATTTTCAACTTTTCCAAAAACATTCCGCACTTCAAATAAAAAATGGGACTTTCAGGGGAAGCCCCGAAAGTCCCGAAAAACTATCATTTACGCGGTTTTCTATTAGAATTTGCCAGCGGTTGCTGCTTCCTCAACAGAAACAGGAAATGGCTTAAAATCAAGACTTTTCATGTTCAATTCCCCTATCTATCGACAAGTGTACGATTTATACTCATACTTTCTGGTTAAGATACATTCATTTTCGGGGTTAACAAATGTTTTCACAATCAGTCCGATTCTTGTCGATATTTTATATGTAATGTGTTTCTTCCTTATTATATAATAGAAGAAAAAGGAGTTCAAGTCCATGAACAATTTTCCGACAGAAAATTTAAAATCAATCCGAATCATCTCAGCCACGCTCTCGCAGCCCATTGCCATAGCCTGTTACACTCAAGAAGATGAAGAACTGGTGGCCGGCCTAGAATCCATCATTAAGCAAAATGGATATACTTGTGCTGATGTGGTGGCCTGGTGCAAAGATAAGGGGCTGCTATTCAGCACTTATGAAACACCTTCCGGCAGATCTGATAAATTCCAGTAAGCATTTTACTTTTTCCGGCGTCATTGCAACGGAAATTAGTAATTTAACGAGCCATATATTCTATTACCCAGATGACACAGTTTCGTTACAATCTCGCAGCGGTAACATTGTTAGACGCTTACAGTTACAAGCCAATGAAGATACCGTAAGATATTTCAAAAGCACCGATGGCGGTGCTACATGGCCGCTGTGTGAACAACTTGTAAAAATTGCATCACCATACTATAGCGGTATTATTACGTTTACACCATCAACAGTAGGGGCTTGGTGTGCTGATACTGCTCATCCGCTTGTTTTTGCGGCAGGCGGGATTTATATTGGAGTGTTCAAAGTCGCAACAGTAAACAGAAATACCTCGCATTATATGGATACCCATCTGCAAGATTTGGCAGGAAATGTGCCACTGTGGGAAAGCGAGGGTGTTTTACCGTTGCCACTTCCAGCCGGAGCCATTTCATACAGAACCCTTAGTTTGCCGTTTATTTATGTAGCTCCCGCTTCTGGAATAACTCTCTATGCAGGATTCTTCCAGAGCGATAGTATCAGTGAAGTAACTTACGAAGTATCATGGATTCGCATGATTTAGTTATTGCAGCTCAATGTTGGCAATGATGAAAATTTCTGTATTTGCTGTGACGGCCGGATTTCCCAATGCTGTACGTATGAAAAAGTCTGTATAGCCATTTCGATAACTTCCGGCGTAGACATAACCAACCGTTTGAGTTCCTAAGAGCACAAATCCGATTGTATTTACAACATTGCCCTGAATTCGAAATAAAGCTGTATCAACGGCAATTGTAGAATTTATCGGAGAAAGTATCGTAATCGCAAGCGAAATCATTTTTCCTGATATCACCGATGAATTACGAGTCAATGTACCAACCAGTGCCGATATGCCAGAATAATGGGCTGGTTTCATATCGGTTAAATTACTATTTTTCCCCCATCTCATTATCCGGATCATGACTGGACCAGATCAATTCTCTCCTTTGATGGAGTTCTGCCACTTCTTGCACAAGAGTATAACAAGTACGTTCAAACTGTGGTTTTAAAACTGTATATTCTGAAAATCCAGAAACTGGACGGAATTTCAGGCTGTTCATATAATATGACACTAACTTTTTCAACTCATTCAATTCACCATTTTTTGATTTGTTTTCTTCTTCATCCATATCATAATCTTTACTATATGGTATTACTTTTTCATTTTTTCCTTCTGAAATCTCACGTTCCGAATTATCCGCAGCAAACAAATACACATACTTGCAACCAACTAACCTCGATATTTTTAAAATATGGGGAACAATAATTTCCCAAAATACATACACACCAAATTTAAAATCCAATGCAATTCCAGGATCGTAACTGGCTTCTTTACATAAAAATTTTATATCAATAGCCGGATATGTTTCCAAAACATCTTTAACAAATTCTCTTTCCCCATTTTCATTTGCCATTCCTTTATAATCTTTTTTAGCATCTGCCTGATCTTGGGCATAAGCAAGTAACTCGTCTATCCTGTCTGGATCTTTGATTTTTTCATCAAATAAGTCATATGCCTCTAACAGAAGATTATTTGCTGCCTCTTGCTCTGCTGTACTTAAATTATTTTTGCGAACTCTTCTGGTCGCTTTTATTAGTTTTTCTACGCATTCTGTCTCTACATAAGACATTTGCATGGGTTTTCAAAAAAGTCACAGGCTATCATACCTGTGACTTCTATCTCCTATCTTTATGCAAATACAACGCCTTTTCTTCTGAGCCATTCGCGTTTAGCATCTACTCGCATAGCGCTTAAACTCAGTTTTCTTTTTCCATTTTCATTAGGTGCGAGTCCTTCCCTTGCCTGCTTCCAAGAAAGTTCATCATGAGACAGGGAACTTAAATCCCAGGCACTAAAAGAATCATACCTCTCAAAAACAGAATCAAGTAATTTCTGCTCGCTTTCACTAAGTGATTCATCGACAGATGCAAACATATCACCATTTTTATATTCATTTCTCACAGATCTAAGGACTGGCCCAAATTTCCATGCTTCAAACGAATCATCAAACAGAGGATTATTTGTGATCATCAGCGACTCTCTCTGTGAAAGATACATCATTTTGTGCATTTTCATTTGATCCATATTGCAACCATGATTTCGAACGTTTAATTCGTTCATATATTTTGCAGCAGCTAAAGTGCTTCCCATGCATAACCCTCCTTTCTTTCTTAATCATATTATACTCTACTTTTTTTAATATATCTATATGTATTTTGTATTTTTTTGACTTTTTTAATAAACAATCATGTGAATTTTTGTTACTATTTTTTTATTGACAAATATTTTTATACAAACTGTTAATTATTAAATTTTTATAAACTATTTTTAGGTAAAAAAACAGCCGGCACTTTCATCCGCCGGCTATTCATATCCATTTTATATTTTCTGCTCCCAAACTCTACCGCAATTATGGCATACGAATTTGCTTTCTGTGATCGTTCGCTCTTTTCTAACCACTTTTTCCTTCTTGTCCAGAATAGTAAATGGCTTAAACAGATTTAGGTTCGCTGTATAAGTGGTTCCATTATATAATAACGACCTCTGCGTGTAGAAAAACATCTGATAATTTTGTATCCATAATGTCTTAAATTTCCAGCAATGTACAAAGCAATTTCCTCGCTGTCAAAATCTGTTTCAATATTGAATTTCTCCTTAAACCACTTGTTAACATCATCACATGGTGATTCTGATCCTTTTTCTTTCATGTATTTGATAAAACTCTCTGAAATGCTTTTTATATATTCATGAAGCAAGTCCGTACCTGCTTCTGATTTTACAAATAATTCGTTGTATTTCTCGTCTTTTTGGGCATAACCGTACTCTATAAAGCGCTTAACTTCTGGATAATCATCTAAATCAGACTCCCAGAATCCCTTAGTAAATGTGTAGAATCCTAATATCATGTTTATAGCTTCTTTGTATGTGAATAACGATAAATCCTGCATATGTGCTGCCCCCTGTACTTTTGATACCTCAAATATAGCACACTGCCGCCCACTAAGCAATATGCGAACACAAAAGCAGCTGACACTGAAATGCCAGCTGCTCATTCAATCCTATTTTTCTTTATGATGCTTTTGGAGCCACATCTTTTCCAAACTCAATCTTCCCATGCGACAGGCACTTGCAAGCATATGCGAAGCCATCAATAAATGCGTTCTGTTCTACTTCCTGGCAGCTATCACAAAATGTCTCATAGATTTCATCTGATAAATCACGGGATAAAATCTTTTCCAGTCTGTTCATAAGGTCGGAACCTTTATCGAAGTATAAATCTCTATCCATCTGAGCCTTTGCCCACTGCTCATAAATCATTCTTGCAAATTCTTCCATAATATACCCTCCGTCCTATCTTCCAATACCGTATTTAATAGCCATTTCCTTGACGATTGCCACAAAGCACTCAATAAGCTTCTTGTCCTCAGCGATAACATCCACATAGGTCAGTTTATCACGGGCTGACTTGCTTGCGCCCTCATCAGCCATTCGGCGGCGCTTATTGGTCAAGCGCATATGTAAGTTGACACCAGCACGCTTCTGCAGCAGCTCATAGCATTCGTTCCGAACATTGCTATACATCTTGCCGCCGCCAAGCTGTGATCCGATCTTACCAAGGATGTTCGCTGTTTCGGTACGCCATGAGGTTGAATTGATCGCAACAACCTCTCGGATTGATTCAACACGGTTCTCAACCTTTCGGAGATGTTCGGCCTGGCGCTTCTGTTCAATCTGCTGTTCTGCCACAGAATTGAAAATCTGCTGAAACATCTGAAGCTCCGGTGACAGTTGGGAATAGTCAATGGCTTTCTGTTTCTGATGAAAATAGTTATCCACTAACCTGTCATACACTTCCCATGCTTTATCCGTATTCAAAGATTTCGCATGAAGGAACGCACCTTTTTCTGTCCAGAGATAAAATACTTTTGCGTTCTTTGAACCTCGGACATTTTGTCCTTGGTTCAAAAATCTATTTTTTTCATCACCTTCAAGGGGTATATAATGTTTTCCTTGCTCATATCTTTCTTTGTTTCGATTGAAGTTTTTTGTTATGGTATCTGTAGAAGTAGCATATGCTTCTGCAAGTTGCTGTGTTGTAAGAACCAGCACTCCATTAAATTCTGTTCTTTGTAATTCGTTGTACAATAAAAACACCTCCATATAGTAGTTGACCAACAAAGGTATTTTGTAGTAAGATTTACGTATACCTCTTGTAGGTGTTGGGTGTCCGTCAACTTTCCTAGGGCTAGCGGATACCCCCTTTTTAGTTATTTTCCAAGTTCTTCATCAATCTTCTCGTTTAACCATGCAGTTTTAGTTTGATTCTTCTCTTTCAATCTTGCATTCAATGCATCCAGTTTTTCTCTTGAAACAGATACACTAAATTGTCCAATGGTCTCCCGTCTTTTTTTGAAGTATTCGGAATTATCTTTTCTAGCAACCACTTCATCGCCTCCTTTAAGTTGCTAGCAACATAATACAATAGTTGCTAGCAAAAGTCAAGCGTTAATTAAACAATATGTTCGGCCTGCTTTTTCTGTTCAATCTGCTGCTGCGCAACCGACTGAAAGATTTTATTGAACATCTGGAGTTCCGGAGACAGCTGCGACAAGTCAATAGCTTTCTGCTTTACCCGCTCTTCCACTGTCGTGAAATACTCTCTGGCCTGCTCTGCCTTCTCACTGTTTCCTTTCACGGAAAGTTTCTTTGCAAAGTGGGCTGTAAGTCGATAGTCGACAGTTCTGTTACCCTCGACATCAATGTCGAACCCCCAGTAGTCTTCATTTTCAGATGCAAAATCATTATCAATGATATTGCGTTTCGCCCACCGCGAAAACTGTCCAGGTGCAAGTCCCAGAAACTCATACAGCTTTCTGGCGGTCGTCATGCCCTGTTCATCAACGCCAAGGGCCATTTCAATAGGTGTTAAATAATTCTGGTCAGTAACGGAGTTATTCATTAAAGCGTTCATATTCAATTGTCTCCTTTCAATTTTGTCTTGAAAGAAGCTCCAGTCTGCATTATAATACTTGCAGAAGGAAACTTCTAACTCATTTAAGGGATTCCAAGCTTTGGTCGGGGAGGAATCTCTTATTTTTTTGTCAATTCGGAATAAACCATATCTATTCCTTTTCTGATTACATCTGCTTTCGTCATTCCTGTTTGTTTAGAACAGAACTCCAATTTTTCTACTTCTCCATCAGTAAGACGTATTCTGGTATTATTAATTTTTGGATCTTTAGATGGTGGCCTTCCATGTGCTGGTGACATTCAACTGCTCCTTTCTTTATTGGTTACACATTTATTATATCTGGTAACACATTTAATGTCAAGTATTTATTTCTCATTTCTAAATATCTGATGAAATAAAAATTAATAACTTCTGCTTGCCTAAACATATCATAGGCATTAAAAAATGTAAATCATCGAATTGTGTACGCAATTTTAAATGTGCATTGGCCTACCTGGAAGTAGGATTTTTATTTTTGATAAATTTGCCGTTTGTTACTTACGCTAACTTCTGCTAACTTCTGTGTACTTCTGTTATCTTATGTTTTCGGAAAATTTCGGAATAGTTTGTTCAATTCCGTATATTCATGCAAACTACTAATTATTAAATTTTTATAAACTATTTGAAACAAAAAAATAGCCGACACATGAAAATGCCGGCCATTTCATATCCATTTTATATTTTCTGTTCCCAAACTCTACCGCAATTATGGCATACGAATTTAGTTTTCCCATTCTTTCCATTTATTCCAGTAGCAGCACCTACAACAGCACCAACAGGTCCACCAAGAACATACCCAACAGTATTTCCAATCAATGATTTTTTTACCGAAAACTTTTTCTGATTGGATACAGGCGAAAAATTCAAGCTATAACACCTCGGACACTTTATTCTTGTAAACAAACCACCTTTGGTATCTTCCACGGAAATCGTTTGAATAGAACTACTCTGCTTCAGTTTATTTTCAACATTCTTTTGCTGTACTATAACATGCGTCTGGTATTCATCCATGGTATATTTATATCCGCATTTTCCGCAAACAAATGTGCCTATTGCATTATGCTCTCCACATTTTGGGCATGCAACATAACATACCGAGCTAATCTCTTCTGGCGTATTCAATGTTTCCTTATTGGGAATTTTCACTCCACATTCATTACAATAGCCATCTTCGTCAATAGATTCTGAACCACAAAACGGGCATTTAACTATCTCATTTTTCTTTTCATCCAACTCTTTTATTACATATTCAGTCGGGCAACCGCAATTTGGACAAGCCGCTGCCTTGTCAGAAAATTCTTTTCCACATTCCGTACACGTTATAAGAGCCATGCCGTTTACACCTCCTGCGTATGATATTTTTATTCTACCATACGCAGGATAATTTGCAACTTAATATGAAATACCTAACTGTCTGCCAGTTTGCTTCCTAAAGGTTTTCGCTCCAGCTTTCCAGGCATCAACTACATCGCCCTTATCAATAACCGGCTTCGCTAAAAGCTGTTCAAGCAAATCGTTGTTACGCTTCAATTCCCTCAGAAGCTCAGTGTTTGCACTTTGCACACCAATGGCAATTCCTTGCGTGATCTGTTCATTATTCGCTACAGCGGTCTGACCATTTGAAAACCGACCAACAAGTTCATTATGGTTTGCCATAAATAATCCATCCTCTGGGAATCCTCCAGTTGAAAATGTCGGTATATGTCCAAGATTGATTTTAGCTCCCCCAAACACCTCGACACCTGCAATATTTATGGGTTCAATATCAAAATCCAGTTTACTATTCAACCATGTAGCAAAACGATTCCATATCTGCTTCACTGCATCAAACGCTGCATTAAATGAATCTTCGAATCCAGTTTTTACACCAGACATGGCCGTTTTCCATTTTTCAGCTGTAAACCACGGAGTAACATTAGATGTCCACCAGCTGTTAATATCTTGCGACCACTGTCCCGCAGTTTCGTCCCATACGGATTTCATAGAAGTTTTCATTGTTGAATACAGTTCCACCCATCTTTGTTGTGTAAACCATGGTACAATATAGCTGTTGTACCACTCGTTCAGAGATTCCGTCCACTCGCCAAAAGAAGATTTAAAGCCCTCTATGATTCCGCGCAAAATATTTTGACCATATGGTTCCATATTTTTTGCTGGTGAGTGAATACCAAATATATTGCAAATTCCTTCAACAATAAAGTTAAACAGATCTGCAATCGGCTCTAACAGCCAGGTTATTCCTGTTGATATTCCGCTTATAATACCAAGGACAATATTGGCACCAAACTCAATGAAATTATCTGCATTAAAGGCATTTTCAAACACCTGTTTTGTGTAATCCCACATCACAGAAGCCTGATCCCAGTTGAACAGAGTTTCCCCTAATTTCTTCCAGAATTTTGTCACCCACTCACCTTTAACAATAAAGGTATCCAAGGCCACACCAATTCCGGCACCTATAGCTGCACCTATGGGACCACCTAAAACAGCACCAGCGCCCGTACTAACAAATAGTAACAGGCTTTCTCCCAATGCATTTCCAACACTTTCACCGAAATGATCAAGAATAAATCTATCAAACTCATCAAGCATTAAATTTGCAACGTGCTGGATTGCAGGCGAATTTATTGCTATAGAAAGTGTTGAAAAATTAAAAATTCCTTGCAAGATACCATTTAAATTGAACCCCTTAAAGGCGTCTGTTATACTTTTGATTATTTTATTTTTTAGGAGCGAACCAAGTGGTGTAAATGTCAATGCACCTACAACCGTTAATATTGTAGTTTCTATCGGTGCTGCACTAAAAGTTTTCCCATAAACTGTAATACCAGCATTAATAGCTTTCCAAAGAGCTTCTCCAACTTTTGCGCCAACACCTGATAAATCAAGTTCCCCAAGGAACTCTGCTATCTTCGTTCCGATAGTGTCCCATTCTGTTTTATCTAAAAATGTGATAAGCGTATCTAACAGTCCGTGAGCCCAAACATTCAAGGTATCGGCTAAAAGCAAGAAATCGAATGTATTGAAAAATCCGTTTATACCGGCAGCGATGGAATTTCCAAACTCGGTCCATTCAAATGTCTGCCCGAAGGAATCCAGGAAATGCAATGCGGTATTCAGTGAACCGGCGACTGTCTCTCCTACCGCTTCAAAAAGCTCCGGAGAAATTAAGCCATTCAGGAAATTCGCCAAGCCAATGCCGAATTGATCTGCACCCTTATAAATCTTGTCCCAGTCAATGCCCTTTAAGGTCTTAGTCAGCGCATCCCCGATGTACTCGCCCAGCTTATACAGGCTGTCAATAGAACTAGTGTACTTCTCCCACAAGCTGTCGGTTTCTACCCATTGACCACCGGAACCAGCGGTACCGGCCCCGCCTGCTGCGCCACCACCGCCACCACCAGAACCTCCGGAAGCATTGGAACTGGAAATAACATTCAGATGGTCAAAACTCTGGAGGTTATCAGCCATCTTTTTCGTGTTCTTCGCCGCATCTCCGGTACTGCCTGCCAGATCATCCGCACTGTCCGCAGCATCTGAGAAATCATCAGAGATACCGCCGCCGGACTCGTACTTCCAGCCGAAGATTGCACCCAGGGCATTTGATACCACCTCTGCAAACTGGATTACCTTCAGCATGACAGAGTTCAATGCACGAATGAACGGTTTGAACGCATTAATCAGAGATCCACCAACGATGGAACCCAGAGACTGGAATGCGCCTGACAGAAGAACTAACTGGTTATGCCAGGAATCACTTGTGCGGGCGAAGTCCCCCAAGACCTGCTGACTGTTTGCCATGACATACTGATACCGCAACCACATTTTCTCAGCTGCACTCATGGACTTGATATTGGCATTCAAACCATTGTTAAGTGCCCACTGCTTCAATGTGGCCTGCGTGAGGTCAATACCATATTTACGCAGCGGCATAGTCTGGCCCGTGAATACCGCTTCCAGACTCTTTGCAACATCCTTCTGATCCACATTGTAGAAGGAAGCCATATCTGCCGCCAGTTTGGTCAGTTCAATGGACATGCCGGACATTTTCTTTTGTGAAAATCCCATTGCAACACCCATTGCCTGGTACCGGCTGGCAATATCCTTTGCAGTCAGCGCAGACATACCATACTGGCTCAGGGAAACTTTGGCAAAGTCCTCCATCGTTTTCTTCATGTTGCCGAAAGTTACATCCACAACGTTCTGAACCTCGGTCAGATCAGAAGAAATGTCCATAGCCTTGCGGAACATTCCCATAGCACGGAACAGCATCCAGTAAGTCGCATAAACTCTACCGATAGCGGATGCAATACCCTTGCTGGAAGTCTTTACCTTTTTGGAACTTCCAGAGAACAGGTTAAATCCCTGATTCATCGCAGAAGTGGCGCTGCCTACCCTGCTGCCGGCTCCGGCAAGATTGGCAAGCGCCGTAGTCATCTGGATCAGATTCTGGCTGACAACCGGGGCCTTAGCCAGAGTGGTCATAAGCTGATTCAGTGCTACGCCTAGATTTTGGATATTTGGAATTGCATTTCCGGCAGCCTTGCCACCCAGTTTGGTAATGGACGATACCAGGTTTGCGAGACTGGTGGTATCAAAGTTCAGTTTGCCTATGCCGTTAAGGCCAGATACGAACTTAAGCAACTGCTCCTTAATTGGCTTAAGATTCGCCGATGCCTGCGTAGCCTTCGTGCCGCCCAGCCTGGTAATTCCAGAAATCAAATTGCCAAGGCCGGTAAAGTCAAAGGTCACGCTTCCTACAGAGTTCATGGTAAGGACAAAATCTCTGAGGTGCGCAGAAATTTGCGGCAATAAAGCTACAGCCTGCGCTGCATTGGCACTACCTAACCGGCTGACAGAATTTACCATAGACACCAGGCCATCCGCATTAAAGGTGACCTGTCCTACAGTATTCATGCTAGTAACAAAATCTGACAGACTCGTTTTAAGAAATTCCAGGTTCTGCGCGGCCTCAGTAATAGAAGCACGACCAAGCTTTGCCACAGATCCGGCCAGAGTATCAAAACTCTGGGAATCAAAATGGACTCGCTCAATTCCGGTCATACTGGAGACGAAATCTGCCATAGACCTTGAAACAGCAGAGATAGCTCCTGAATCCACCGCAGACAATTTATTAAGTCCAGTCGCAATACGTGTGAAATCGGCAGTTTTCGTATTCTTGTTGAAGTTTTGTACCGATGAAGTTATCTGGTTAAGTCCATTAGAAATGTTGGTCGCATTGGACATTTTTACACTGGTTATCGCAGACTGCAGCTGCAGCATTTTGTCGATAAACTTATCCAGTTTCGCATCGGCACTCTTTGTACTGGCATCAATTTGGACTTTTAACTCATCAATCACATCAGACATGACGTCCACCTTTCCCTGAACGCAAAAAGGGCGAGTGATCTAATATCACTCGCCCCTTGCGGTCATCGGTCCAACATCACTCGTCCTTTGCGTTTTTCAGTTTTATTTTAGTTTCAAGCGCTCCAGCAAAACCGATAAACTTCTGCAGTTCCCGCTCTTCTGCTGCCTTGCGCTCCGCTTCCGTAACTGGAAGAATCCGCACAGGTTTCTCCGGATAGGTTCCTTTCTGTCTCCGCTTTGTGAACGGCATCATGTTGCACACGGTAGCATCCATAGCAGCTGCTACTAGCTGACCCATGTACCACATGTCATTCATGCGTTCCTGACGCTGTCTGGCATAAGCCGTTTCAAAAGCCTTCAACTTCCTTGGATTCAGATGCCAGAACAGGTCATACGGAACACCTATTGACAAAGCGTAAGGAAGATACTCTTCATCAATTATTTTGCAGAAGTCGATTTCGCCTTGCTGTTCGCCCGGGTCTTCCCGGATTTGGACGGTACTGCCGGCTGAGTCTCCGCTACCATTGTTGCAGCCTGGTTCTCCAGCATCTTGTCCAGGCCGGTCAGTTTGAAAAAACCGTCATCCTGCATACACTCCTTAATCAAATCAAACATGCCCGGGAAGGTTGCAGATTCATCATGTGAATCCTTGAAATACTGCTTAAGCAGCTTTCCTGCCTCTGCCTCGTTCATGACAGCATTGTTTTCCATCAGTCCTGCATAAAACGCAGTAATGACGGTATCCGGCATTTCAGCATACATATCAGCCACACCGTCAATCAGCGCGGATGCACGGTCTGCCTTAGTCTCATCCTCAGCCCCAGTTAAACCGGATCGTCCCAGATAACTGCCTGAGAGCATCTTGAACATCTTATTGATAAGCTGTTTGTGCTTTGCCGCCTGAAAACTGAACTCCAGAACATACTCTTTATCACCGATATTTAAAGTCTTCATGAATATTTACCTCCCTTAAATTCTTACTCTGCGTCTGTCGGAGCAATAGCCTCAGCCCAACCAATCTCGCCGGTCGGAGTTACGTTTGCATCACCATCCCAGATAGCATCAACGTCAGCAGACGGGAAGCCTAACTTAGTTGGTGTGCAGGTAAAGAAAAAGCTCTTAGTAAGCTTCGGATGGTAGAACTCCATCCACATGCGCTTATTGGATGCTGATGCGGTCTCTACATCGTCACACAGCTTCTCCCACATATCCAGGAACACCTGAGACATACCAAAGGTGATAGCCAGCGCACCACCCATATCCTTTAAGCCCTCAACGTAGGTTTTCCACTCTGTCGCATTCAGAGAGGTGGAGTCATATGTAGACGGCTCAGGGTTGGTATTCGGAATAGACTTCGGATTCGGAATGTTGGTAAATGCAGTCGGCTTAGTGCCGGCGGTTTCCTCAATCGCATAGGCAACCTTAATACCAGCAGTACTTAAATCAATAGCTTTTGCTGCCATTATTTTGACCCTCCTTAAAAATGAGCAAAAAAATAGGGCCCCGCCTAAAATGGCGGGGTCTCAGTTACGTTTTATCTACAGCGAATCGCCCTCACAATAAGTTCTTCGGAACCTTGCAATCCAACGATACGCTTCTGTTGTGCTTGACCGGTCTATTTCTTCCGGTCCGTAATTCATTGTGAATCCCATCTGCCGCATTAGCTCTGCAACATGGAATATCAGCTGCTTCGCCGTGGTACTTGACTTAGAGTCATAGACTGTGATTTCAAATGAAGCCTTTATAGCGCATTGATCATTCTGAAGAGATGCGCTTGTGGTCGGTTCTCCAAGTACTTTCACATACATATAAGGGAACACCGGAGGCTTGTCATTCTTCGTGGTGCCGCTGCCTTTCAAATGCTTTTTTATGGTCTCATCGTTCACCAGATTAGAATAAACCCTCGATGAAATATCAAGCATCAGCCGAACACCTCCTTTGCACATTCTCTTACCTTTTCACGGATAGCCACAGATGCGTTATACATTGGCATAGTAGCCTTTGTGCCGTGCGTATAGTGCCACTTCTCATCCTCACCCCAATAATACCAGCCATCCTCAAAAGCATGAATCTGGCCCGGGAAAGTGCCGACTCCGTAGCCCATCTCACCAGCTTTTGGATTGGCATTGGCGTTGTAGTGAATACCACTTCCGAACTCAACCAGGAGTAAAGTGGAAACAGTTCCGTAATCATTAGACTTTTTCTGTCCCGTTGCAATCAGCATCGCCTTGCATCCAGCATCTGCCGGTTCCATATCTATGCGAACTGATATCGTCTTACCCAGCGGAGACTCAGCAATATGGCTTTCTGCGACCTCCATGCCAGATTCCGCAAGCTTCTTACAGAATAGCTCCGCTTTACGTTGAAGATCTTGTTTGTAGTCCTTGAGCTGGTCAATAATGCTTTGGATTCCCTTTGCTGACAGGTCTCCGCGGATTACTTTTTTAGCCATGACCGTTTACTCCTCTGCAAGATCGTATGTCTTTGCGAAGATATCCGGCTTACATGGGTAAAATTCACCAGCAACATCTTTGATGATATAGTCTCCGATACTCGCTACATGCTCGCCTTCTAAAGTCTTAATGATCAAGCCACCCTTTATAGCAAAATGATCTATACGAAAGGTCTCTCCAAAAGAAGTCATGTATTCATCTTTCTTCTCACCATTGGTAAGAAAGTCGAACATTTCTCGCTGATTTTCACCAGTCCACTGAATTGCATCAATTTCAACTGGCTTCTTTCTATATTTAGCCATCTGCATCCTCCGTTTTCTTCTTAATTGCAATCAATAGAGAATTAAGGCTCTTCGCCACCTTGACCACCTTGTAATCCGGATCATTGAGAAGATTTCCTTCTTCGTCATATTGTGGTTTTTTGTCAACGAATAACATCGAAAGTTCATCAATTGGCAAATCCATATCACATGAGCAAATGGTCTTGTCATACTCTACATTCACGCCAAATGGATCTGTAGACGCCTCAGAACGGGCCGGAGAAACATTCGCTTTGAACAACACCGGACTCTTATATCCGGCTATGTACTCACCTGTTAGAAGCGGATTCCCGGTCACTGGATCGAGAACAGGATTTCCATCAAGATCCGTTTCATAAACGGGAATATTGGCATCATACAGTTGATACCACAGCTCGACCTTATTTCTCTTCAAGCCCCTCATACGCACCCCTTTCTGGCAAAAGAAAAAGAGAGGATTGTCCTCTCTCTTACTTTACGCCCGGTCCATGCTTCTGATCTTTGTCTTTATTGCCCTTTGCACTGGTCGGAGTAAACCCAGCTGTAACAGTACCGTCTACCGGATGATTACCGCCCTTCGGAATACCAACGCCAGGACCGGAATGCACCGTATGACCACAGTCATCAGCTTCCGCATCAAAGCCATTCTTTGCATTGTTGTGATGATCATTAATATCGCAATGTTCCGCATCATGCGGCTCACAGTCACGGTGCATCTTCTCAGCTTCTAAATTCATGTTTTCGCCCATAATTTATACCTTTTCCTTCCTCATTTTAATGTCATTCTACAATCTTCCAGTCTTCGGCCAGCATGTCTGTCTGAGAAGCAAGCCAGCCAACAACAAACTTATCATTTGCGGTCTTCATTACGATAGACGGACAGGTTAAGTCGCCCTTTAAGTCCTTCACGCAGGTCAAATCTGCCGTGGTATCGAAATCAATATTATCTGCCAGGAAAAGGAACATTCCCTTTTCGTTCCATCCTTTACGGGCAACCTTGTGTCCTTCCTTCATGTTCATGATTGCGCTGCCGAAATCCATCGGATCATCCGTGCGCTCAAATGAATAATCCTCAATGTGAATTTTCACACTGTTCGCATGCACCAGATCATCATCATAAGTCCGATCGATATAGGCCATCTTATCTTCCACATTGCTGTTGGAAATAACCTCGATTTCGCCGCCCGGCATCCGAACCATCAGGGTAACACAAATTGCTTTATCTTTTACGGCTTCATAATCCGCAAACAGTCTTTCTTTTCTTGTCATGATAACCTCCTCTTTCCTCCCGTTTACAACGATCATGCGCTTGCCCACCACCATGTCTTGCTCATACCCTGCATCCGACCGGGAGGTTTAGCCGGACACGCACCGTCTTTTCTAACCGTCTGGAATCCCAAGCGGTTACAGCACCTTTACCATAGGTGTTATGTCAAAAAATATACTGTCTTCCGATTCATATGCGCGGGAAATGGAGTTCTCACTATGGGAACTCTCCCCATCTGCGCCCTGTTTCGCCCAGTAGTAAACGGCAGCTTCGAATATCATACCCTGATACCGTTTCACTGCCGCTTCTTTCTGCTCATCTGTATAGCCGAATGGATACCGCTTCAAACAAACCTTTCGAATGGCCCGATTGATGAGAATGAGCAGAACCGGCTTGTCCATTTCCGTCACCTCATCACCAAGGTATTCCATGACTTCATCCAGGATCTCCGCTTCCACTCATCTCACCTCGCTCCTACTCTGTTTTTGCGGTCACGGTTGCACTTCCGGCCTTAACTGCCTTGTAGCTTGCATCGCACTCAACGATGGTGATGAACTGACCAGATGTTGCTTCGATTTCATCAGAACCATTCCAGGACTTCCAGGTCTGTACATTCTGGTTCAGTACGACGCCTGCTGCACTGCTGCCGACTTTGTACTTGTAAGAATTACCACCTGTCTTTTCCGGAGTTACGGTAATCTTAGTCTTGCCAACAGTGGTTAAGCTTGCTGCAGAAGCCACAGTCAGAGTTCCCAGTTCAGCTTCACCGGAAATATCCGCAGAGGTAATCTGAAATACCTTGCGTGCCAGATCACTGTTTTTCGGCATCTTAGTGGACAGTCCGGTAATTTTCGCAGAATACCACTCCGGTCCATGATCTAAACCAACCTGACCAAAGATCTGCTTTTTGGTTCCTGCACCAGTTTTTGCAAGCTCTTCAAGGAAGAAATTGCCTTTGCCCGGAACGGGCTGATCTACAGGAGCCATGACCAACGGGTCAAAAATAGCAATAGTGCCCGCTGGAAGGTACTTAAGGCTTCTCAGGCCGACGGTGCCCAGCGGAGTAAGCACGGTATCAATGGCAATGCCATTTACCATTCTTCCACTATCCACGATGGTTAAGCCATTTGCTGCAGCATCAGCATTCAGCTGCATTCTACTGGTAGAATCCAGGCCGAGAATCAGGCCGTCCAGAGAACCATTGCTTTCATCAATCAACTTCAGAGCCTCACAAACCAGAAGGAAGGACAGGCTCTTTCCGTCCGCATCAATTACGTTTGATGTGATAGCATTCAGAAGTCCGCGGGATCTGTTAGCTACGCTGTCGCCAGTGGATTTCTGATACACGCCGTTGATGAAGGTGTACTCAATATCCTGAGCAATCTTCGCCATCTTGGCCGCAATCTGAAAATCTTCCTCAGTCGGCGGATTCGGCTGCTGACCGGCAACATTAATGCCTGCCATAGTGCCCATATTAGACATCTTTCCATAGGAAATACCAACGGACTCCTGGAAAATCTGAGTTACGTTAGTTTTCTGTTCCCTAGTTACGATGCTGGAATCCGGAGCAGTTAAGGACTGGCTCTCAGAAATATTCGGCTGAGATCCCTGGGCAGTCTCAAATTCCTGACCGGTTACGAATTCTGTGTGATTAGTAGATTTCCGTCTCGCACCAATCATGGTAGAAAACGGAGTTTTAGTGTTGCCCTTATTAAACAGCATTCCACTGTAATTCGGGGTGTTGCCACTCATTGCATAGATGTCTGACATACTCTTTTACCTTACCTTTCTATCTTTTTGCATTTGCTTCACTCTGCTGACGCACTAAGGAAGCATAAGTAACCATATCGCCACGCTCTTGCGCTTCTGCAATCTGTTTGGAGAGGTCCACTCTTCCAGAGCCATTGCCGGCCGGAGGATTCACCTGATACTCCTTTTCCCAAGCACTTTTAAGAGAAGCTTCCCGCTTATCTGCAAAGATTTTCTCATTGCTGAGAACAGTTGCATTGTCGCCGTCATACATGGCCGTTGCGGTCTCTGTAGCGAAATCTTTATCAAAGCCGCGTTCCATGTAAGCACCAGCCAGTTCGGAAATCTTGAGTGTTCTCTCAAGATCCTGGTTTTTTTTCACCATCGCATCCCACTGTTCCTTGCGTTCAGCTTCGGCTTTTTCAGCTTCCGACATCTGCTCACGCTGTTTTCTCTTGTTCTCTGCAATCTGAGCGGAATACTGGTCAATAAGTCCTTTGTTTTTCTGGTTTTCTCGCTCATGGTCGGCCCTCAGCATATAAATCTCATCGAATTTTGCTTTAGCCTCTTCATCACTCATGCCATCCACGTAGGCACTTCCTAATAAAGCTTTCCAATCCATACAAATTACCTCCTGCGTTTTAAAGGCTTCTCTGCCTATTAATTTTTGCGCTTTTACTTCATCTCCGAAGATTATTTATGCCCGCGAAATTTATATAGCGGCTTCTCTGCCGCATTATAAAAAGCGCCCATTTCTGAGCGCCTTAATTCATAACTGTCCAGACAATGGACTGTTTTTGTTCTGATCCGAATTATCCTGCATAATTTTGCCCGCATCAGGCTCCTCGCTGCCAACAGATGTTGTGCCAGTTCCTTTTGCATAGGACTTCTGAATTTCCTTAATCATTTCCATGGAATCAACTGCAAACTGCTGTGTGTCGGTTGTAAAGGATGCAATTTCAGTTGCCCTAAGCGGATCCGCTCCGTTTTTTAGAAGCGTTGCCCAAGCATTCACTTTGTCGGTCAGATTGTAAGTTTTGTTTCTGGTGAACTTGATTCCCACATCAGACACCCTAAGGCTTCCAATATCTGCATCATCACGATCTTTATCATGCCGTGCAATTGCCAGCATCACTTTAATGGCTCTTCGCTCCGACTGTTCGAACTCCTGTTCACTCGTCTGTGCTCTCGAATCAGCTTCTGAATAGCCGTTGGACATGCTCGTAGCCGTTCCGGTAGAGCCTCCGGTAGAAATACCAAACATCGGAACTCCGGAAATTTCTTGCGTTTCCTGTTTCAAGTAGTCCACATACGACTGAATTTCCGACTGATTCAATGTCTGGGTGAGATATGTAATCTTTGCATCCCGACCATCACCAGAGCTTTTTGTTATGATCAAGCCATTACCATCAACGAGCTGCTGTTTTTGCCCATCATCTAGTTCACAGTTATGGAACCATAAAAGCGCCTGAACAAATTGAGCAATATCATTTGCCCTATCCGAATTGACAGTGTTAAGCTCATCCAAAATCGGCATTACGGATTCAAAACATCCAAAGCTATTTCCAAGGATATTTCTCTCGTTTGCATACTCAATAACAGGAATCTCCCCATAAGTCCAAGGCTTGACCGTGAAGCCCTCATTGCATGCCGCATTCATTCCTATTGGACGGGTAATTTCAAAATAGTTTTTCTTGCTCCATGCGCCGATTTTATATGTTCCGTTATCAGTAATTGCATAAGACACACCCAACATTGGCTCACGGAAGGCGTCATTTTTATATACAACAAATGCTCTCATTGGATTAAGTGTTGTAATTTTGAAAAGCGAAAGTTCCTCTTCATTATCATTCGGGAGAATGAGCCGATATCCAAGCCCGCAAGTCTTAAAACTGTCTGCCAGAAGCATGTCCTTAGAAGATTTGCTTTGCTCTCTTAGCATTTCATTCAACGCTGTAATTCGATAATCATCTTTAATAGACTCATCTTTTTTAAAGATCTTTGAAAGAATCTTTGCCAACTTACCTTTCAGCGCCTGGATTTCACCAGCTTGCACATACGTAATCGGATTGCTAAATTCGTATCCGAGTTTGAATGCCTTAATGCGACTCGCGACATTAATAACCACCCGTTCATTAATGTCCTCACGAATTTCTTTTTTCCGATTTAATATAGGCTGTTCGCCCGCCACATAATCAAACAGATAAATTTCTTCCAGCACATTCCATTCGTGTTCGCAGAATGCCTTATTAAGAACAGGCAAAATATTTTGCGGCGTAATCACATCTACATCCGTAAACAGCATTCTTCTGCCTTTAGTCAGCATTTTTATCACCTTTTACCTTTTTGGGCCAAAATGTAACACCACTAGAAGTTTTTCGATCCTTAAGCGGTATATGATTAGTTTTCCATATGTTTGTCTTAGCGCCATCATTCTTCTTGCCCATAGTCACACCACCCAATTTTGCATAGAAAAAAGACACCCAGATAATCTGAGTGCCTTGCATAATTTTCACTGATATCATAATAGCATATCTAAAATGGCATTTGTGGCAGACTTTGTGGTTTGAAGGGAGGTTTTTACTGAAATAGTACAGGATATAGTAATTTAACAGGTCTAGCGAAAATACAAACTGGATCTGTTTTAACACCTGCATTTGACTGTAAGGCGAACTCAGAAATAGATGTAACCATAACTTTAGAAAATGGATTTTCAGATATTCCAACAAACATTTTTATGTGTGCAACGTCAAAATCAGGTGGGCTGACATCATTTGACATTGTTTCTGCTGTTATAATCTCAAATACGCAGGTTTTAATAAGGCTATTCAGTCATTACAATATAAATCGTCAGGGAGACATTGTGCAATGCCGTTACATTGCTGTTTTCTCGTAAATAAATATTGTATATCCAATAATCAATTGATTATTCTTGTGTTAAACCATATCCTTAGAAACAGCAATCCAATATATAGTCACTATATTGTTGGCGCTAGATGTGTTATTCGTCATTACAATGCATTCGGACGTTGTTATAGAACCTGCGCGAACACCAATTTGAGTGCTACCTATATATCCACTTCTCGCAAAAGAAACAAGTACCATCGGAGGTTTTGCAAATGTACGATTAAACTTAATAGTATGATATTCTTCTGATGTTGATATGGTTGCTTGAATAGATCCGCAGTCTAAATTACTATATTCAGGAGAGTTTTTGAAGAAAATCAAAGGATTCCCCGCACCATCACAGCGCGGGGATGAAGAAATTTATTCAGCAAGCTGATATTTATCAAAATCCGGTATTTTAGTATCCCATTCCGGCTGCCATGCGCCATCATCGCCCACCCAGTAGTACAGATTCTGATCTGAAGACTTAACATAAGCATTTCTGGCCATCTCACCAGATTTTGTTACATAGTAATATGTCCCGCTGTCCAGGATCCATCTGGAGGTTGCCATATAGCCGGTACTGTCGAAGTAATAATAAATGCCATCAATCTGCTGCCAGGCATTTACCGCAAAACAATACCCAAGCTGCACATACCACCACAGGGCGTTGTCTTCCAGAACCCAGCCAGAAAGAAATCTGGCAGAAATCCAACCAACACCGGCACCGTAAGCAATCTGATACCACGGCTTACCATCAACAAAACACTTCCGAATAGGCTTAATCATAGTTCCCTTTTTCAGTTCTCCGATGGCCTTTCCTGTAGCAGGGTAGTCCCGCACAAACAGTGCTTCCGCTCCAACTACTTTAAGACCTTTCTGTCCGGTCGATACCCCATACATGATGAGCTCTGGTTCCTCGGTCTCCGAATCATAAACAGGATGCCAGAAATATGTCTTGCTGTCCAGGTGATGCCATTTTTCACAAACTGCCCCGCCGTCTGGATCCACCTTATCAGCACCGCCACTTGTGTTGCCCTCTACCGAAGTAAATCCGTTTCCGTTACTATTCACACTAGATACGATGCCAAAATGACCATATTTCTTTCCAGTCCAGAAAATCACTGGTGCACCGACTGCCGGTTTATGATCCAGCCGCTTGTCTCTGAGATGCTGATTTACGAACTGCTGACAGTTATATGGTAAATCACCACCAAGAAGATCTTTTGCCGCAGTAACAGCGTTGTTCTGGGAAAGACCGCGTTCCATCAGCGCAAGAACAAAAACATCTGCTCCGAACATAGCGCACCAGGCCTGCCCCTGAAAATTTCTGCGTACATAATCATTATAGAGCATAGCCCAAATGGTGTAGTTGTTGTATCCCGGCGACCAATGAAAATTCCACATCTGCGCCCGGGTTCCCAGTTTGCTTTTTTCCTGATAGTTCTTGTATTTTCTCGCCATATCAACAACATGGCTCGCTTTTAATCCATACATAACCAAACCTCCACAAAAAGAAAAAGGCGGCCATTTCTGACCGCCGTATGTATAGTTGGCTTTAGACCGCCCGGTTACCGCCGGACCCGGAGAAAAGGATCACCGCCTTTCTATTTACCTGCTTTCTGTGCCTGTGTACCGAAATAAAACCCCACAATCATAGTGAAAATGGTAAGGAACTGTTCCCCTGTGATTTCTCCGGCGCAAGTTAATCCGATAAATCCGCCAGTCAGTGCCAACGTCATAATACTTTTCACATCAATTAGTTTCGCTAACTTTTCTTTCATGGTATTCGCTCTCCTCTACTATTTAATATGCTGGGCCATCATATAGATAACCCCTGTCGCAAGAGCCCCAGCCATTGCCCCGACCATAGTATTAAAGATGGTCCGCGTCATACTACTCCAGCGCTCCGCAGGTTCGGCTTCTAATTTGGCCAAGCGTGCGCCCTGATTCTTCTGCTCCTCAATCATGGATTCCATTGACAGTGCCAATTTCTGGACTGACAGTGCAAGGCTACTCAGGGACTTTCCCTGCTCTTCCTGTTCGTCCATCCTATGTTTAAGGGATTTTATCTGCTGATCATGGTTTTCCAGTTTTACAGCAACCTCTGTATCTGTCATGTCCGACACCTCCTACTACTTTTTCTTTTTTGCTGCGATAATTTCCTGCCGCTGTTCCTCGGTAATCCAACCTTTGATAACAGCGTTGGATAATCCTACCGTTGACAGCCTATCATTAATATAAAGATTTTTCAGTCTATCAAACATCTCTCATCCCTCCAGATCAGCTAAAACAAGCATATCAACAGTTTCATTGAGGTTGGCAATCTGCTTCTGGGCTGCCGCAAGCTCTGCCCGAATATCTGCTTTTTTCAGGACCACAATCATAGCCGCACCATGCACATCTTCTGTGGTGTAAAGAGTGTTGCCGGACTCATCAGTGCCAGCTTCCACCTGTTTCGTGCCGATCACGAAATCCATTTTCTTAGTAATTCCATCCAGGCAGGTGTAACCAACCTTGGTCTCCATGGCCTCGCCGTCTGCGTCCAGAATCAGCAAACGGTCATTCCCTTCGATGTCCGACTCGATCTGTTCATAGGTCTTGCCATTCGGGAATACAAAAATCACCTTTGCGGTATCATCCGCAAAATATGCCCCATTCGGTGTCAGCTCATAGACTGCTCCGCTCTGGGTTTTAAGTTTCTCACTCATAAAGAGCTCCTTTCTGCCCTGTTTTTTCGGGCAATAAAAAATAGACCCGAAGGTCTGTTACACTTCCAAAATTTGGAAAAAAGTTTTTGTGCAAAATAGTAATTTAACACCTTCTGGAATTACCGATGTATCTCATGCCATTAATACGGTATACGGATCTGGCAACATTTCTTATCACGTAATCGGCAAGGTGTGTTTTGTTTATTTTGTATTCACGCCTAGCCAAAAATGCGACAATGTAGGATTGCTTAATAATGGCGTATTACCGCTCGCACAAGACTCTTTGTATCGTAGTATATCAACCTGGGGCAATCCGAACGTGGCTGTAAGTCTAGTACAAACGGTTACAACCGGTGCCCTACGCTTTTGGTGCGGAGAATCCTCTATAGGTATGCAAATTTTTGACAGTTTTTCGTATTGCATCAAGTAATATCCCGAACAATGTCTCCGCGCATGTGCAGCACAGTTGTTCAAGATATTAAATGATTTTCTGCCACGGGAACCACTGTCCGTTGTATGCCCTTACATACATGCCAATAAAACCATTCTCAAAATATGGAATACACATTGAAAGACCATTTGCAAGAGCAATATATGTCGAATCATAACTTGTGGGCAGATTTGCCGTGCTTCCATTTAAAAAGCAACAACCAAGTACATTTGGATCAAATTTTTTAGTATCAGATACACCCGAAATCTTCTTGTATCCATTTGCTTTTGTAATATAATTCCCAGCTAAATTACTATATAACGCATTAACCGCCTGTGTTACATTCTCAGCATCACCAGCAGAAAGGTCGGTTCCCATTCCCAACCGCTCATACAACGTATGCACGAAAGCACTGCTCGGCACTTTTTCTCCGCTGTTTACATCAATACCGGAAATCATGTTTTTCAGGAGTGCGTTCTGATCCAGATTCATCGTTGCGGCAATGGCTTTAGACACCTTACCCAGTACCGACTTAATTGCTTCTCCAGCAATAAGATTTGCCAATTCCGTTGCCTGCTCAAATTCTGTGTTTACAGTCAGATTGCCGTCCTCGCCCACGGTAATGTCATCACTACCTTTAACAACGCCAACCGCATCCTGCTGAGCCGTCTTGGCTGACAACTTTCCTGCTTCATTTACCTCTGTAGTGCTTCCATCCGGCATTACCGTTCCAAGACTACCAGATGACGCCTTTTTGGTGCCCGCCGCCGATACCTGCCAATATGATGTGTCTGTCGGCAGCGTTCCGACCGGTGGCTGCGCCTTTGCCACATAGCTGCTACCGTCATATTCTACAAGATGACACACCTCATACTGTGTATCGGCGTTCCATATGCCCTTCGGCACGATTGCAACGTGCCCGTATGCTACTGCTGCCATTATACTGATACCTCCATTTCCGTATTTCCTGCTTCTCCATAAAAGATTCCGTTCTCAAGCCAAAATCTCATGCCCTGCGCCTTTTTATCACTCATCAGCATACCTGTTTCAAAATCAACATAAAACTGTGGCACAACAAGGCTTGCCGCCGCATCTATCTGATCTTTCAGTTTCTGTGCCTGCTGACAGTAATATTTCGCATTGTCCTCAGCATCTTCCGGCACCACTCCACCAACAGCATACCTCTTGGCATTATCCGCACTGCCAGATGCTTCTCCAGCTTTTTTTCTGGCAGAGTTTGCGCTTTCCGCAGCGTCCGTTGCCGCCTGTGTAGATTCTGCAGCCTTATTCGTAGCAGCGCTAGCTTTCTCCGCTGCCGTCTGCGCGTCCGCCGATGCACTGTTGGCACTCGCAGCTGCATTTGTGGCCTTTTTGGTAGCAATACCGGCCTGTTCTGTGGCTGTCCCAGCCGCCTGGCTGGCCGCGGTCGCATTGGTTACAGTTTCCGCAGCCGCCTGCTTGGTTCCCTCATAGTAATACTTGGCATTGTCAGTTTCGCTACCCTCAAACTCTGCATCACCAATCGTATACCTCTTGGCAAACTTCTGATACTGTAACGCTGCATCTCTGGCATTCTGCGCATCAAGCATATACTGACGAAATTCTGACTGAATGGACGGGGCCAGCTTGTCCATCGTCACCGAACCGTCTATGATGGTGGCTGTTACCTCACGGTTAGTCATACTAAATGCAACCGTGGCCGAACTCTTGAAAGTATTGATAAATTTCCCAATGTCAACCTGTTTTTCAGTTCCGTTGGCTAGGGTCAGAATAATGATGCCCTCGTCTGTCACATCAAAGTTTGTAACGACACGCTCAATGTCCAGATCGTATGTATCAATGCCGCCGCCCAGTTTTGTGACGGTAATAACTCCGGTCTTTGCATCCACATTTACGGATTTTACGAGCGTGTTTGCAATTTCCATGGATAATTTAGAAGCATCAAGCTGAACAATTCTGGTATCTGCCTCCTTGATACCATTTTCCATATTTAAAAGGTTTTTTCGGTTTAAGGCCGTCCGCTGCGATGGAAGGTTCTGCCAGTCAGTTATGATATAAAAAGCTTCGTATGCCATTAAGCTTCACCTTCTTTCTCTTCATCGTCAGCCTGCGGAAGGTTGCGAATAATATTTGCCGCATTGTACAGCAACGCTCCCTGATCAGGACCCGTCACAGAAATTTTATCTAAAGAAAATAAAATCAGCTGTCTTTGTTCTTCCGATAACTTATACATCTCGAACTTCCTTTCCGACCAGCCGTTTCAGCTGATCAAGTTCTCTCTGTTGGCCCTGCACCGCCGCTACCAGGAGCGGAATGTAGTTGATATACGGGATAGTCAGATACTTTCCCCGTCTGCCATACAGCGGCAAATCTATGCCCTGTTTTAGGCAGATTTTCTGTACATCCTGCGCAATAAAGC
>ERZ836760.1009-NODE-1009-length-35054-cov-7.475842_pt1 | contig 35054 bp, 47 predicted proteins | sample MGYA00519941_ERZ836760 | MGnify/ENA primary metagenome ERZ836760 (study PRJEB31850, sample SAMEA3708807) | human gut metagenome | biome: human gut; feature: human-associated habitat; material: faeces | place: China | collected 2014 ... | reverse complement strand
CCGCAGTGACCGCATTCCCCCTCGGGAGAGCCCTCGGAGAGCCCACGGCACTTTGCAGCCAGTATGGATGAAAGTGTCATAGTGGGTTATTACACTTTGAAAAAGTGCCGTTCTCCAGCCTTCCGCTGTTGCAAATCTCAAAGAAAGGAAAAATCCAATGGCAAGAAATGATGGAATAGACCGTACCGTAGCCAGAAATCAGGACTTGGAAACACCGGCTGATGTGGCGAAGGTACAGGAACACAATGAGCGTGAAAAGGACAGCTACAGCAATCAGGACATCGTGCCGGAACGCACTTCTCTGAACGTCCATTTCAAAGCACCCACGGACGATTATGTAAAAATGTTTGAGCAGATGGAACAAGACGGCGTGATCTCCACCAGAGGTCTGAAACCGGATGCCGTCAAATACGGTGAGTTGGTATTTGATGTGAATTCCGCTTATTTCTACAATCATGGCGGCTATGAATTTGCGAAACAGTTTTATGCCGATGCCTACAAAGCTGCTGCGGAGATCGTAGGTGGTGAGCAGTATATCCTCTCCGCTGTGATGCACGCCGATGAGCGCAACCGAGCAATGTCCGAAGCTTTGGGCGAAGATGTGTACCACTACCACCTTCATGTGGTTTATATCCCGGTGGTGGAAAAGCAGATCCTTTGGTCGAAGCGATGCAAGGATGAAGCCCTCCGGGGAACCGTTAAGGAGGTCATCACACAGGTCAGCCGCAGTAAGAAATGGGAGTCCAAGCCGGTGCTTGGCGAGGACGGAAATCCCATGCTCAACGCAAAAGGGAAAAAGATTTTGAAGTCATCCTACAGTGTGTTGCAGGATGACTTTTTCAATTTCATGCGAAACGCCGGTTATACCGATGTGGAGCGTGGAGAACGTGGAAGCACCGAGGAACATCTGACTGTGACCCAGTTCAAGGTGCAGGCAGAACAGCAGCGGCTGGAAGCTGTGACCGGGCAGGTAGCACAGGCAGAACAGAATTTGGAGGATGCCAAAGCTGCCACAGCAAAACAGAAAAAGAAACTGGAATCTTTGCAAAAGGAAACCAAGGCGGCAAAGACCATTGCGCTGACAGTGCAGGACATTGAAGTAATGGGCAAAAAAGCCACATTCGGAAACAATATCACGCTGACACCGGATGAATGCGACACACTCAAACGCTATGCGGTCAATGGCATTATCGCCAATGCTGACAACAAGCGTCTGAAAGAAAAACTGGCTTCCGCAGAAAAGACGGTTTCCATCTGGAAGCAGCGGTATGAAGCGGTAAACGAAAAATATATGGAACTCAAACAGAAAGCCCAACCCTTTCTGGATGCACTGGAAATCGCATCCGAAAAGGTTCGGGCTTTTATCAATTCTATCCTCATCAGAGGAAAGCAAACACAGGAACACGAACACCCTGCCCGGAAGCGTGGACAGGATATGGAACTTTGATGGAGGAATCGCCTATTGAAGAAATATTATGAGGAAGCGAAATATAATGCGGCATTTGACCGCTGTGTGGATGTTATGAGCCAGATGCTCCAGAAGTACGGGCATCAGGTTTTGGATAAATTAGAGCAGGATACTCCGCAAACGGTGGAGTGTTCCAAGGATGATAAGCAAGCGCAGCCTTTGACGGATAAGGCTGCGTAAAAATTTACAATTTACACGTTGCGTACTTGTTGCGGCTATGCTATAATATGTACGCAACGTGTATTTTTGCTTTTTTGGAGAAAAGACGAATGGATTGTAAAAACAGAATTATTAAGTTGCGTGAAAGCACAGGACTGAACCGGAAAGATTTTTGCAAGCTCGTCCATATTCCTTACCGGACTATGACCGAGTGGGAATTGGACAACCGCCATGCACCGGATTATGTGCTTAGACTTTTGGAGTATTATATCCGCAACGAGGGATTGATGGTAAAAGAAATGAGCGAAGGAGGTGGCGATTCTGAAAAAGAAGCAACTTAAATGTTATCTATATACGAGAGTGTCCACCTCCATGCAGGTAGACGGATACAGCTTGGATGCCCAGCGGGACAAGTTGCGGAAGTATGCGGCATACGAGGATATGGTCGTTGCCGGGGAGTATTCTGACGAAGGATTTTCCGGTAAGAACATCCAAGGGAGGCAGGAGTTTCAACGGATGCTGAACGACATTCAGGACTGCAAAGACGGCGTTTCCTATGTGCTTGTCTTTAAGCTCTCCAGATTTGGCAGAAATGCAGCCGATGTTCTGAACTCTTTGCAGCTCATGCAGGATTTTGGTGTCAACCTGATTTGCGTGGAGGATGGCATTGACAGCTCCAAGGATGCCGGAAAGCTTATGATTTCCGTGCTGTCTGCGGTGGCGGAAATCGAGCGAGAGAATATCCGCACACAGACAATGGCAGGACGGGAGCAAAAGGCGCGTGAGGGCAAATGGAACGGCGGTTTCGCTCCCTATGGATACAAATTGGAAAGCGGAAACCTTGTCATTGCGGAGGATGAAGTGGAAGTAATCCGTGTTATTTATGACCGCTACATCCATACCAATGAGGGCGTTGCCGGAGTTGCTAAATATCTCAACCGCAACGGGTTTGTGAAGAAGCTGCGGCAAAATAACACCATCCCCGGATTTTCAAGGAACTTCGTGCAGGACGTACTGGATAATCCCGTTTATATGGGTAAAATTGCTTATGGCAGACGGAGAACCGAAAAGAGGCAAGGTACAAGAAATGAGATGCACGTGGTCGAGCAGTCGGAGTTCCCTGTTTACGATGGTCAGCATGAAGCCATCATTTCCGAAGAAGATTGGTATCTGGCACAGGAAAAGCGCAAGATCAATTCCTTTAAGCGGGAAAAGGTCAACAATCCAGACCACGCACACATCCTATCCGGTATTTTGAAATGCCCGTGTTGCGGAAAGAGTATGTACGGCAATATTGCCAAGGCTCATAGCAAGGACAAGAAAACACGGTATTATTACTACTGCAAAAATACGGTTACGCCGACGGGACATGAGTGCAGCTTCCGGCTGAATATCGAGCAGACGGAAATCAACAAATTTGTGGCGAAGGTCATCTCCGCTATGGTCAGCAATCCCCGATTTATAGAAGCAATTCAAGCGAAAATTGGAACGGCGGTTGATACAGAGGATATGGAAAAGCAGATCGCCGTTCTGCAAGGACAGCTAAAGCAAGCCTTTGGAACGAAAAGCCGCTTGGAGCGTCAGATGGATACTTTGGACATCAACGATGCCCACTATGACAGAAAAATTTTGGATTTGCAGCGCCGATATGATGAACAGTATGATACGATAGAAGAAATCGAAGTTCAGATTGGCGAATTGCAAAGTCAGATACGCAGCATCCAGCAGGAGAAAATCTCCGGCGATAACATTTATCGGCTCTTACTGGCATTTGATGAAGTCTACCATTCCGCAACGGAAGCAGAACAGAAAGAGTTTATGAAAGCCTTTATCGAGCGAATTGAGATGTTCCCGGAAAAGAGAAAAGACGGAAGCTGGATAAAGAAGATTGTATTCAACTTCCCTGTGCCTGTTGATGGCGAGGAAGTGAAAGAACTTCCCTTGGAAACTGAAACAACAGTCGAAACGATTGCGTTACTTACCCGCATAAAATAAGGATTTGCGGGCTTTCTGGACGACCACGAAAGCCCGTTTGACTACGATTTGACAACGCTTTTTTGAGATGTTGTCAAAGACTGGCAGCTTTTTCAAAGATTTCTACGCTGCGTTCCGCCATTTTTTCGGTGGCATGAGTGTAGATCTGTAAAGTGGTGTTGATATCAGCATGTCCCAGACGCATCTGGACATCCTTGATGTCAGCACCATTTTCTATTAAGAGAGTAGCGTGAGTATGGCGAAGGGAATGATAGTCGAATGCCATATTCAGCTCGTGGTGGATTACCCTGGCGCAGTATTTGAAGGAGTCAGGACTGACAAATTCTCCGTTTTCCCGGACGCACAGGAAGTCCACGCGCTGCATGGCACAGTCAATGCCGCGCTCAACCGGGATGATCCGGTAAATGGTATTTCCTTTTTCATCTTTCTCGGGTTTCAGATAATGATCTGTGTAATATTCACCATAGAGCAGTCGGTTTTTCTTTTGGGTCAGCTGTGCGTGTTTCAATGCTTTATAGAGAGCATCCCCGAATTTGATGGTACGGATGGAATTGACTGTTTTCGGTGTTCCGAAATACCATGCAGATTTTTCTTCTTTCTTTCCCTTCTGTTCCAACACCTTACGTACATCTACCCCATAATTTCGTTTTACAACCGTCTTTCTGACGGACAGAGTGCGGTTTTCCATGTCGATATCATCCCAGCATAACGCAAAGGTCTCACTGAGACGCAAACCGGTATAATAGCCAATCATGAGCGGCAGATAAAAATTGCTGTCTTCCGGAAAACGTTTCAGGATTTTTTTAAATTCATCCGGCCGGATCACGTAGCGCTGTTTTGGAGCTTTCTCGAATTTTGGCAGTTTTATCCTGGCACAAGGGTTTTCTCTGACATATTGCAGCGGTTCTATAGCATATTCGTAGGCAGCCGATAATACCCGTAAGATTCCGAGGACGGAAGATTTTGCAAGACCGTCGATCTTTAACTGATTCACATATTCCTGTATGACAGCAGTGTTCAGTGATTTCAGCCGGTACTGTCCGAAACGCGGTTTTAACCGGTTCTCTACGATATAGAGATAACCAAGCTGCGTGTTGTATTTCAGATTCATTTTGCAGTAATTCTCAAACCAGTAATCCAGATAATCAGATACACTGACCTCTGTGGGGGTAAAGGTCTGGCCGGATGAGTTATACTCATTCATTGCGGTAGTACCGGCTGCCAGGGCTTCGGCTTTTGTCCGGAATCCGCCCTTTGAGATTGATTTCCGTTTTCCATTCACTGGTGCGGTTTCAAAGCTGTACTGCCAGGTTGATCCGCGCTTTCTTGTTCTTAACTGTCCCATATATCATTCTCCTTCCTGTTGCGATGTCGCAACGGTAAAATGGGTATAAAAAATACGCCCCTTGCCAGAGCGCTTCGGAGATGATATAATTCATTTGTTTAGGATGATTATATCTTTCCGGGCATCCGGCAAGAGAAAATCTATGTAAAGCCGTTCGGTACGCCAATACCGGGCGGTTTTGCATTTTATTTAACAGGCATTCCGTTTAGAATACCATCGATAATATCTTTAATACGAAACGAATCTGCCGTTATTAAATCGAAAGACTGATTCCCAAATAAGAATGCCATATGTCCTTGATTTGGAACATAGGCAGAAAGTGAATTGATGGGTTTTTCAAAGGCATTTTTTGGTGCAATGAAAACAATTCTCTTGTTTGTTATATAAAGAATGCCGTTTGATTTCTCGGTTAATGTTTCACGGACAGCTTGTCGTTCGGTTCCACCGGTATGTACACTTAATCCCTTAGCAATTCTTACGCTGCCGCCCGCATGTTGAGAAGTGTAACCAGCAATGCGAGAAGAGTTCTTTTCGGTATATGCAGCGCCTTGATAATGACAAAGTTCGTCTTCTTTTAAAACAATTCCGTTAGGCGTGAGGACTGGAAGGCTTTTTAGTCGAAGGTGAAAAGAAGTTCCTCCGTCTGAATTTGCGAAAGCTTTTACTGTATCAATAATCCAGCCAATGCAGAAAATTCCGGATGTACATGTGTAAAGAATTCCCATTCCTATTTCACCGGCCATGTATCTGTGTAAGCCAAACCAGCCACCGAATAAGGCAGCCCATTTATTATAGTTCTTTTTCATACAAGTTCCCTCTCAATGTAGCCTAAGCTGAATTAGTTCTTTTTGATATCCTAGTAGATGGGATATCTGGTCAATCGTATATTCCTCACATTCAGCAAGGATGTCATCTCCAATCAGCAGTTCCATCGCAAAAGTGTTCGCTTCCACTTCGTAGCGGTGAGTATTGAATTGAGTCCGAGTGTCCATGAAAATGGCATTCGCATTTTTATGTAAGAACATATGTCCCAACTCATGCGCACAGACAAAGCTTTGTTCATGCTTGGGAAGATTCTCATCTATATAGATAATATTGTTCCGTTGGAAATACTGATAAAAGCCGCGAACGCCGACCAGTGGAGCATAAATAACGATGACATTCAGTCCGCGGATGATTGTAAAGGGATCTCTGCTTTGGTGCTTTCGCACTAGCGCGTTAACCCTTTTCTTTATATCCATAGGCTAGTCCTTTTTATATTTTTTAGGAGTATATTTTTCCTTATTCTTTTTCTTTGCCATTTCCATGCCGATTTGCATAGCGGCTAAAATGGACTCTACCGCTTCTGGACTGGCAGGATCACCGTCAAACATTAACCCTTCCTGGGAAAGCAACTGTTCTTTTGTTTGATTAATAATTTTTTCAATATCCCGCTCATCTTTAGTTGTAAGTGGGAGTGAGTCTTTATTTTCCCCATTCAATAGATAATCCATAGTAACACCGAAATATTTTGCAACGGCATTTAACTTGTCGGCGTTTGGCGTTGATTTATCCCATTTTACGATGGTGCTGTTACCGAAACCGAGTTCTGATTCAAGTGCTGGCAAGCTGATACCGCGTTCTTGCGCAAGTGTTTTTACGCGGTCTTTTAGAGTCATAATAATCTCCCTTCTAATACGAGAAAAAAATCTCGAAAAAGTATTGACAAAAAGAAAATATTCTCGTATAGTAGGGTGTGTAAAGAGAAAACATTCTCGTAACACAAAGGACAGTCAATAAACGCCAATTTAAAAGACTGGATTTAAGAGAATATATTCATATCGCCTATTTGTATAATAGAATATTTTCTCATAAAAGTCAATATAAGAATGAGAATATTTTCTCTAATTGTGACAGGAGGTGAGATGGTGTTATTCGACAATATCAAAGAGCTTTGCGAGAAAAAAGGAGTATCTGTTTGGAAACTTGAAAAGGATTTAGGTTTTTCAAACAGAAGTATCAGCAAGTGGAACGAGACAGATCCAGGCATTCGCAAGGTTCAGAAAGTGGCCGATTATTTTGGTGTTGCAATCGAAGATCTGTTGGAATAGGAGGTGGTCAGCGTGCCCAAAAAGGATAAGTATCCATTGATGTATCGGTATCCTAAACTGCCACTCTATTTATCTGGAGTTTCTGTTTCGGTTAGTGCAATAGCGCTGACCATATCGATACTGTTATTGCTATTGCGCTGAGAATCAAAGCAATGGATGAAAGAACATTAGGAAGCCAAAATCGAAAGCGTTCAGTTTCGTAACTGGCTAATTCTGCTTTGCCGGTTTCGGTGATGATAAACTTGAGAACTTTATGATCAGGAGAACGGGTTTTGCGAATGAAATTTTTCCCAGCAAGATACCAAAAGAGCTGTTCGTTTTTATGAAAATCGCGTTCTGTTGCATAGCCCTTTCGATTTATGGATTTTAATTTATGATATTGCTGTTTGGTTAGCATGGGGTGTTCTCTTTCTATCGTACTCGGCTCTGGCAAGAGCCTGTAAGTACAGTATAGGACGGGAATGAAAGAAAAGCAACGGGAGGTGCAAGAAGATGATAAGAGCATATGAACCATTGTACACAGTAAAAGAAGCCGCGAAACTTCTGCGGGTCAATCCTCAGGCGGTATACCGGCTGATTAATGGCAAGCAGCTTGTGGCTCTGCGCCTTGGACTGATTAAGATCCGGGGCAGTGACCTGGAGCGTTTTATTGAGCAGTACCCGGCATACGAGCCGGAGGAGGGAGGTGATCAGAGTGGCGAAGCTTAACTTTGTAGAGTCCCAGCACCCGCGGATGCTGAGCTACATGGAGTGCCGGAGCGATCCGGTGTTTTACCTGGTCGAGGATGTATTAAAGCCGGAACCGGCGATTGACCTGGATGATCTGGCGGGCAAGGTGATGTTTGGCATCTGCGCGGTGTTTGCGGGATGCGTGGCCAGCGCACTATTGGCGGGAATGTGAAAGGAAGTGAGAAGTATGGTAAAGGTTACATTTGAACAGAATGGCCATGTTGAGGATGTGACGTCCGGCGAGTTTGTGTTGGCTGTTATTAATACGCCACAGAAACAGTCAGACGGCAGGGTTTGCATTCTGGGCCAGGCAACTGATAAAGATATCACGTTGGCACTTAAAAAGCTGGTTGAGAAAACTGTGAGCAACGCAGTCAGCCCAGAGGCAAGAGCAACGTCCTATAGCTTTCTGTTGGCAATGATCAACGTAGAATTAGGTCACTTGTATCGAAAAGAAGAAACCCCAGAAGCGGCAACTTCCGGGGAATCAAGTAAATAAAAAATCAATTTACAGTCTCATTATAGGTGAGGCGCGGAGGAAAATCAAGATGAAACTTTATGAGTTAACAGAGCAGTTTTTAGCGCTGCAGGAACTTGTTTACGATCCGGAAGTGGACGATCAGACCCTTCAGGATACCATGGACGGTCTCTGGGGCGAGATTGAGGAGAAGGCCGACGGCTATGCCAAGATTATTACCGGCATGAAAGCCGATATCGAGGCGCTGAAAGCAGAAGAAAATCGTCTGGCTGCCAGAAGAAAGGCTTTGGAGAACCGCCAGCAGGCATTAAAGAACAATCTGGAGGCCAATATGCGTGAGATGGGCAAGACCAAGTTTAAGACGGCCCTGTTCAGCTTTAACATTCAGAAGAACGGAGGACTGCAGCCGCTGGTTATTGATGGCCTTCTGGAAGATATTCCGGGAAGATTCCTGATCCCGCAGCCACCGGTTCCGAACAACGAAGCCATCCGGAAACTTCTGGATGAGAAACAGGTTGACTGGGCACATCTGGAGCCGCGGGGCGAAAGCCTGCGGATTCGCTGATGGACCGGGAGGGAATTGGACCGTTTCGCATGCAGCTGCTCATGGAAGTAGCTGCGAAAGCGGTCAAGATCATGACAACAGGTGTATGGCATCTGTCATTCGATGAAATGGATGTAGTGCTGGATTACATCCGGTGCGGCATTGATGCCTACAAGCGAAAGTATGAGGAGGGAAAAGACGATGTTTCTGAAAATCAGTGAATTCAAGAAGGCCATGAAGTCAGCACTGAAGACAACTGGCGGCTTATACGTCGGGAATTTGGATGACCACTATCTGGTTTACACCAGCTTCTGGGGCATCTATGTGGAAAGCACGTATGCAACTAATAAGTTCAAGGCAGCCATCATGGAGCTGATCGGCGATATGCCGGATGAAGAAACCTGTTATAAGTACTACATCGAAGACAAGAAACTTAATATGGAGCGCGAACTTGAACCGCATGATCCATATGCGGCATGGAAAGCAGCAAAGGATTTTGCCTGCAGCGTCCCGGTGGTACTGACGAACAACTATCATGAGCTGTCCGTATATCAGCGCCATAGTGACAAGGGTTATCTGACAGCAATCAGAGAGTGGACCGATGGAATGATTTCGCCTGCAGAATTGGAGCCGATGGGGGAGCATATGCCGGGAAGACCCAGTGTATCACCTTCCGGACATACGCTCTATTTTAAAAGTGAGACGATGCTGTACTGGGTTTTCGGCATGAATGTATCGGAAAAGACACGGGACACGATATTTGCCCGCATGAAAGACCTGGATTTCTTCGAAGATGATTGGCTGAGCAAAGCAGTGAAAGAGACCGATGAGGCAGAGCCGCTGCCGTATTAAGGAGGATGTTATGGGATTACCCGTTTTGATTTATGGAAAGTCCGGCAGCGGAAAGAGCCGGAGCTTAAAGTTTTTTGACGAGCATGAGGTGGTGCTGCTTAACACAGAGCGGAAGGAATTGCCTTTCCGCAAACGTTTCCGGAAGACCGGTTCCAGCGATGATATCAACCAGATCATTGCCACGATCAACAAAAATCCGGAAAAGGTTTATGTGATTGATGATGCCGGGTATATTATGACCCATCTCTTTATGTCACAGCACCGGAACAAGAAGGGAAATGCGTCATTTGAGATGTATGACGATATCGCGGATGCTATGTATGGCCTGGTGAAGCGGATTAAGACCGATGTAACGGATCCGGACAAGATCGTGTACATCATGTTTCACGAGGATACCGATGATTTTGGCATTTCGCGGCTCAGAACCATCGGTAAGCAGTTGGATCGCAAGGTGTGCCTGGAAGGCATGGTCACAATCTGCATCCGGTGCATGAGCGAGAATGGAAATCATTTCTTCCGGACCGTTACGGATGGGTCAGACATTACAAAGACCCCGGAAGATATGTTTGAATCACCCGAAATTGAAAACAACCTGAAACTGGTTGATGATACCATCCGGGATTTCTACGGATGGGAGAAATATAAGCCCAAGGAGGACAAGCAGTCATGATTAAGAAACCGGCAGGATATGATGAGGCAGCAGCTTACACAGGAGAGTTCCAGCAGCTGCCGAAAGGAAAATATGTGTGCGTCATTAAGCAGGTAACCACTCAGGAATCAAAGAACGGAAATCAGCAGTTTGTGATTCTGTATGATATCGCAAAGGGCGAGTACAAGGACTTTTACAAGAAGATGTTCGACGGCGACAAGGCCCAGAATCCGATGGGCGCAAAATGGCGCGGCGTATTCAAACAGAACATGGAGGGCAAGGGGCTTTCCTGGTTCAAGGGCATCATCACTTCGATTGAGCGTTCCAATAACTTCACCTTCCAGTGGGATGTGAGTGACAATGAGAAGCAGATGATTGGTAAGGAATTTGGTGATATTTTCCGCCGCCGTCAGTATGAGGCATCCAATGGAAACCGCCCGTTCGTAACGGAGCTGTTCCAGATTCGCAGCGTGGCCGGCCTGGCGGAAGCGGAGGTGCCGGAAGATGAACTGTTGCAGGATCCGCCGGTGGGCCAGACTACTCCGGTGAACCATGGAACGCCGTCTGCAGTGGGTGATGGATTCGTAAATATTCCGGAGGGAGCTGGCGATGAAGGCATCCCGTTCATGTGATCCGGAGCTTTACAGCAAAGTTAAAGATGCAGTGAGTATGCAGCAGGCCGTGGAATACTGCGGCCTGCATATTTTAAACGGAAAATGCCTTTGCCCGTTCCATCACGATACCCGGCCATCCATGAAGATCTACCCAAATGGAAAAGGGTATTACTGCTTTTCCTGCGGAGCTGGCGGTGACCAGATTAAGTTTGTGGCCGGTTATTATGGCATCGGAAATTATGAGGCAGCGAAGCAGCTCGCAGCAGCGTTCCAGGTTCCAATCCAGGAGCCGACGACCTACAGGGACAAGCGGGAAGCGGATAAGAGAAACCGTTTAAAACGCGAATTGCGGGATTTTGTGTCTTATGCGAGGAAATGGCTGGTTGTGTATCGCGGACTGCTCTGTGAGGCAATCAGAGAACGTAGCGGGCATTTCTATGAGGCACTTGGCAATATCACATACGTGGAATATCTGATTGACTGTCTGGATCAGTGCCCGAAAGAATTATACGCAGACAAGAAGGCGGTGAGTGAAATTGGAAAAGTCGAACGAAGAGTTATTGACTGGTATAGCTAAGCTGGAGCGCCAGAATCCCTTTCCGGATGAAATCTTTTACCGGATCTTTGAGATCGAGGACAATGTGGAGCGGCAGAAGTATATTGAGGCATTGCGGAACGAGGCCAAGATCTTAAAGCGCAGCACGGAGTTTAATAACCTGCTGAAGCAGTTCCAGCTTGACTACATCCAGCGGATGCGCCAGACCGGCAACAAAACGGCTTTTACCGATCAGCCGTTGGAACTGATCTGCGCGGAGTGGAGTGCTACCGATATGGGCGTGAAGACGATCCGTTATGATAAGAACATGCAGGCGATTCCGGTGATTGCCTGCAGTCATCCGATCATGCCGATAGAAATTTTGAAAAACGTGGATACATCGGAGGAGCGGATCACGCTGGCTTATTTTAAGTCAGCATCCTGGCAGCATATCACGGTAGACCGGTCAGTATGTGCCAATACCAACAAGATTGTAGATGTTCTGTCTCAGTATGGCATTGAGGTTACTTCTGATAATGCAAAGAGCCTGGTGCGCTATATCAGTGACTGCGTAGGATATAATCCCGTGGCGTTGGAGCCAAAGAAGTCCATTAATCGTCTGGGATGGGTCGGCGCAGCCTTTACCCCATATGAGAAAGATATCCGGTACGAGGGCGGTCTGGATTACGAGGCAATCTTTAAAAATGTGTCTGAGAAGGGCGATTTTGACGCCTGGAAGGCTCTTTGTGGTGATCTGCGGAAGAATATACCCCTGCGCATGATGATGGCTGCAAGCTTCGCTTCTGTGCTTCTGGAGCCGCTTAAGGTGCTACCGTTTGTGCTGCATTTATGGGGCACGACCGGAACCGGCAAGACCGTGGCGCTTATGGTGGCTATGTCTATCTGGGGGAATCCACGGATGGGCGGCCTGGTAAAGACCATGAACATGACCAAGAATGCCATCATGCGTAACGCGGCCTTTCTCTGCAGCATCCCTTTTGCGGGGGATGAGTTGCAGACCATCAAAGATAAATGGCAGGGAAATTTTGACCAGCTGATCTATCAGATCACGGAGGGTGTGGACCGCGGCAGAGCAAAAGCATACGGCGGCGTAGAGGATACCAAGACCTGGAAAAACAGCTTTATCTTTACCGGTGAGGAGCCAATCACGAAGGTAAACTCCGGTGGTGGATCCAAAAACCGCGTTATCGAGATTGCAATTGATGGGCCGCTGGTAGCGGACGGTCATTATGTGAGCAGCATGGTGCAGGAGAATTACGGCTTTGCTGGGAGGCAGTTTGTCGAGTACATACAGGAGACAGAATCCTGCAAAATCATGGACCGGTATCGGGAAATCTTTGAGGAGCTTTGCCGGCTGGATACAACAGATAAACAGGCTATGGCAATGGCCTGCATGTTGTTGGCAGATGAGATTGCCGTGAAGCTCTTTTTTACAGCGGAGCAGCCGCTGCAGATTGTTCAGGTGAAACAATATCTGCAGAGTACGCGTGATGTAGATATTGCAGAACGCGCGTATCAGCAGGTGTTAAACTGGGTGGCAAAGTACCAGGTCCGTTTCGAGGATCCGAAAGAAGAAAATTCGCTGAATAAGGGTGAGGTCTGGGGGAAAATTGATAACGGGAAGCTGATCGTGAACCGTGATGTACTTTTAAGCTTTCTGGATCAGAACGGCTTTGATTATACAGCTGTAAGCCGGAAATGGGCAGAAAAGGGCTATCTGGTGCGTAATTCGCAAGGGAAAATGGTACATCAGACGAAGGTATATGGAATCAAATCAAGCTATATCAAATTCAATCTGCCCGAGGATGACGATACAACGGATAAGGATGGATTTGTGCAGGTCGAAAAATATGAGCAGGAGACATTACCTTTTGATTAAAAGGTCTTACCTACTTCCTAAAAGGTAAGACCTTGGTAAGACCCTGGAAGCCGCATAAATACTGGCTTTTTTAATAAGGTCTTACCTGTCTTACCAGTCTTACCTGTTATATAGTCTCGTGACGCGAGGAAAAAACGTCATTATTCTTTCTCTTATAAAAATATAGACTTATTATCCGGGTTTTTAGGTAAGACAGTAAGACCCTAAGTAAAATAAGGGCTTGCGGGCGTTTTTTAGGTAAGATTCGGGAAAGACATTTCTGGAAAATGGTAAGACCGCAGCAATGAGGAGATAAAAACAATGAGAATGAGCAATAAATCAGCCGGTACGAAATTCGAGAGAGAATTTGCCAACCGGCTGGCAGCAGAAGGCTTTTGGGTGCATCGCTTTCAGGACAATAAAAACGGTCAGCCGTGTGATGTGATCGCAGCCAGAAACGGAGAGGCGTATCTGTTTGACTGCAAAGACTGCCAGAAAGAAGTGTTTGACTTAAGGCGCATGGAAGAAAATCAGTACAATGCAATGCAGTTCTTCTATGTGACCGGAAACAGCCGCGGGATGTTTGCGGTGCGGTATCCGGATGAAATGATTTTTCTGGTGGACTTCCAGCTTCTTGACAGCCTGAAGCATGACGGAAAGAAAAGCATTTCCAGAGCTGACATGACTACATATGGACGGACACTGGAAAGTTGGCTGGAAGAACTTAAAGTAACAAGGACGGGTGATAGAGATGGTTGTGGAGATTGGATCTGAGATCCGGATTAAGAATGCCTCAAAAGAATTGAATGTTTGGGCTCAGGAAAATCTGATTATTCCGAATCCGCAGTACCGGGAGCGAGAGCGCCGGGGGCTTTGGGTCGGAAATACACCGAAGTACCTGTGGCTCTACCGGGTGGACAGTTCCGATCTGATTGTTCCGACAGGCGTAGGAAAGCAGGTGCGGCAGTTCCTTTCTGAAAGAGATCAGATAAGCGTCCAGCTGGCCGATAATGACATTTTAGAGTATAAAGGCAACATTCCCCTGTATGACTATCAAAAAACCGCTGTAGAGGCAATGCGGCGCACCAGCTGCGGAATCCTGCAGAGCCCTTGCGGATCTGGAAAGACGCAGATGGGTATTGCGCTAGCGGCGGTGCTGAAGCGTAAGGTTTTGTGGGTTACCCACACGCAGGATTTGCTGACACAGTCCTTTGCCAGGGCAGAGCAATATTTTCCGGCGGAGACTCTGGGAACAATCACAGACGGAAAGGTCCGGCTTGGCAGCCACATGACTTTTGCGACTGTGCAGACACTAAGCAAGCTGGATCTGACGCAGTACCGGGATGCCTGGGATGTAGTGATCGTAGATGAGTGCCACCGTCTGGCAGGATCTCCGACACAGGTGACCATGTTTTACAAGGTCATGAACAGCCTGGCAGCCAGATACAAATACGGTCTGTCTGCGACGGTGCACCGGTCTGATGGCATGATCAAGAGTACCTTCGCAGTACTTGGGCCTGTAGTCTACCAGGTGCCGGATGAGGCTGTAGCGGATAAGATCATGAAGGTCCGGATTTGCCGGCGGGATACCGGGTTAGCAATTAATCGAAGTTGCCTGGATACAGATGGCACACTGGTTTATAATGAGCTGCTTTCCTACCTGGGAGAAAGCCGGGAGCGGAATGAGCTGATTGTGAAAGATCTGATCAGTCAGGCCGGTCATTCCTGCTTGGTGCTGGCAAGTCGCTTAGAACAGTTGCGAAACATCAGAAACATGCTTCCGGAAGAGCTGCGGGAGGTATCGGCCATGATTGATGGCAGCATGACCAGCAAGCGCGGAAAGGCAGAGAGAGAAGCTGCCATCGAGGATATGCGGACCGGTCGGAAGCGTATCCTGTTTGCATCCTTCGGCCTGGCAAAAGAAGGCCTGGACATTCCGAGACTGGACAGGCTGTATCTGGTATCACCGCAAAAGGATTATGCAGTGGTTACCCAGTCCATTGGACGGATTGCCCGTAAGGCAGATGGAAAGACGGATGCAGTGTGCTACGACTATGTGGATGATATCCAGTTCTGCGAAAATCAGTTTAAGCGGCGGAAGACCCATTACAGGAAGGCGGGATGTATTTTATGACAAGAAGTGAAGAACAGGCCGCACTTGCAAAGGGTGTCTGGTGCGACTCTTACAACTTTTATCTGAAATACCATGGGCGCCCCGCTGATCAGCAGTTCTGGAGTGAGGCTACAGAAGATTTTCGGGAGATTATGAAAAAATACGAAGGTGCTGCAGCTTGTGGACGGATTATGCTGGCGGCGTTCAGTTTGTTGGAGGAGGAAAATAGATGAATAGATTAACTCAGAAACGGGTAAATGGAATCAAAACCGGTTACTGGTCTGCCAGCAAGAAGGATGAGCTGGTGGCACGGTTGGCGGAGTATGAGGATACCGGTCTGGAGCCGGAAGAGGTGCTGCGGCTTAAGAAAGATATGCCTGGCTTGATTCCGGTAACGGAAAAGTTGCCCAAAGAAGATGCGTGGGTGCTGGTAGCAGTAAAAAGACATCACTGGATCAGTGATTTTGGTGAGGAAAATATGCCGGATGATGAAAAAACTGACCATCCAGAGCGGATTTATTACGCATTGGGAAGATGTCTGATGCGTGATTCATGGGAGTATTTAGATCTTGAATCGGATGATGAGAGTCCCTGTGTGAGTGCCACGGATGATTGCAGCGTAGAAGACTTAAGCTACCCGTTTGCGGAGGTGATTGCCTGGATGCCGCTGCCGGAACCGTACAGAGAGGTGATGTGGTAGACATGGCAAGAAATCGTTATGCAGGGTATTGCTACTGCTGCGGGCAGTATGTCCCAGTGGGGTACGGCCATTTCGAGCGGATACATAATAATACATCCGGCCCGAAATGGCGGATCAAATGCGTAAAGTGCGCATCTGGTCGAACGGTCCGGGACACGGATCGGGAAGTACAGAGAGTGAGGAGGATGAATGATGTCAGATGAGATTATTAAGGTTCTGGATGATTTAAGTCAGCGGTTCGGCATTGCGGTAGATTGGACAAGTGCCAATATGCTGCCGTACCTGCAGATGCTTACCCGGAAATATGTGAATTACAGACTGGCGATGAGTGTTATGGAACTGATAGTTGGAATTCTGCTCTTTGCAGCAGCCGCAAAACTGATAAAGGCAGCCAAGGTCCAGTATCGCAAAGTGGCGAAAGGTGAGGTGGACTATTCCAGTGAAGATTTTTGCGTGTTTACTGGAATAGCTTGTTGTGTTGGTGCTGCTTTTGCAATTTTTATTGGTTTCATTTTAGTGGTAAGCGCCTCAGGGGATATCATTACCTGCATAACATTCCCGGAGAAATTAATACTGGACGAGTTGCTGCAGGTACTAAAAAATCATTAATGCAGCTTAAACTGAAATTAAGATTTAGGAAAGGAGTAAGAGATTTGCTGGCCAGCGATAAAGGATCCTTTGCTCCAAGGAAAAATGAAAGAAGAATATAGAAGCAGGGTTTATACAGATAGACCGGATTATGCTGATTTTGATTCACCAGCGAAATTTACAGCCATTCAGAGCATTATTGCCAAAAGATTAAAAGAGCATCCGAATGCAATTTGTTCATATTCCGGAGGTTCTGACAGTGATATTATGATCGACATTATCGAGAGAACGAGAAAAGCGTTCAATCTTCCGGCTGTCAAGTATGTGTTTTTTAATACGGGTCTGGAAATGAAAGCAACAAGAGATCATGTTAAAAGAATTTCTGAAAAATACGGGGTAGAGATACAGGAGTGCCGCCCCAAAATTAATATCGTACAGGCTTCCAGAAAATATGGAATCCCATTCGTGTCAAAAATTATGTCAGGAGGATTGTCTGACTGGCAGAAAAAAGGAATTCCATTATCTATTGCGGATGAATACGATCAGGCAGAGAATAAGGCGGTGAAGCGTCAGGAGCTGAGGGAACGCTATCCGAAATGTGAAAGTGTAATCAATTTCCTTTGCTGCTGCAATGCAGCAGGTGAGCCAAGACCAAATATCCAACTTGTGATTAATTCTTCAAAGTATATGCGTGATTTTATTGGAGAGTATCCACCGGATTTCGAAATAAGTGCGAAATGCTGTGATTACTGCAAAAAGCAAGTTGCGCATAATATTCAGAAAAATTATGAAATGATAATTACCGGTGAGCGTAGAGACGAAGGTGGTATGAGATCAGTCCCAAGAAAGGATAACACGGCATTGTGCTTTACCGAGACAGCTTCAGGCCAATTTCGGCTAAGACCATTGTATTATGTCTCTGATAAGGATAAGGCGTGGTACAAAGAACGCTATGGCATCAGATACTCGGATGCTTATGAAGTCTATGGGCTGACCAGAACAGGGTGTTGCGGATGTCCAATATCTTATAAGGCGGTAGATGATTTGGAAAAAATCAAGCCATTTGAGCCGAATGTCGTAAAAGCTGCATGGAATATTTTTGGAAAGAGCTATACATATAGAAAAAAATATAACGAATATAAAAAAGGCAGGATGGAAAAAGAAAAACAGAGAACGAATGATGCAATACCAGGGCAAATGAGTATAAAGGATTTTATGCTGTAAAACAGAAATCAGGAGGTGCCGATGTACAAAAACAATGAGGGCTATCCGGATCCGACCGCAGGCCGGGCCATCCGGAAGGCTGATAAGCCGCCGGAGGAGGTAATTAACTTCCGGCGGGCCATGAAACTGATGAGCGTGATCTGCCATGTGCGGATCCTGGGTAAGGTGACTGTGGTTGATGATAAGGGGAGGCGGTGGTAGTGGCCGTAACCAAAAGATATGCGGTTTACTGTCGCGGTGAGCTGATCGGGGAGTATACGGCAGTGGAAGCGGCTGCCATACTTAAGTGTACACCCGGGACTGTCCGGGTATATGCCAGCGGCGGTAATAAACTCTATGGCGAGTATACGTTTGAGCCAGTTGTAACGGAGCCGATCAGCAAGGCGGACAAGCCATGGACGATGACCAAGGCGCAGGCTAAGGACTGGGAAGAGACGCGGCAGCGGCTTTTGAGTAGTGGAGCGGATCTGAGCCGGTATGTGCTTAAGCCGGAGCCAGGATGGAGGTGATAGCAAAGTGATGAAAAACTTATTAAAACAGCTTGGCACGATTCTGAGTTATGCTGCAGCGTTGATCTTCATAGGCATGTGCCTGGGGATTGGTTTTATGGATGGTACACTGCTTGCCGTGAAGATGCTGAGTAACATGTAAGAGATGCTGATGAGTTGGAGGAGGTGAATCCATTGGACAAAGATATACTGGTCCAGTATTGCGAGATGGAGGAGGAGATAAAAGATTTACGACAGAGAATCATGAAGCTGGATAAGTTCCTTCAGGACCCGCCAATCGTAGCAGACACGGTGACCGGATCTCGTAAGGACTTGACGATCGGGCCAATCAAGGTGACCGGGATTCCGGATCCGATCTACCGCCGGAAGCAGGCAGCCAGGGAACGCTATAAAAAACTCCTGGAACTCAAAGAAGCGGAGCTGCTGGAACTTACCACGCAGGCAGAGGAGTACATAGACAGCATTCCGAAGTCGGAATTGCGGATCATGTTTCGGTTGTATTTTATTGATGGTCTGAGTGATGCGAAGGTAGCTGATCGGATGAATTGGATATTTCCGAATCGGAACAAGAAGTATACGGATGAGAACGTAAAGAAGCGGCGGCAAAGATTTTTCGAAAAAATTGAAAATGTCCCCCCTTGTCCCGATGAAAGATGATAATATGTAGCATGAAGCCAAAGGTGTACAGCTTGCGGCTTCGTCATTTTGATTACCGTTTTGCTTTCATGCGCCGGACAGTGGCAGTCTACTTCATGGTTAAGTTACTGCCTTAACAAAATTCCTCCCACACACGGATCAGGGAGATGAAACCATCATGTGATTGGTGCGAACGGCGCCGCATGGATTACGCATACCTTCTCCCAAAGGTATTCCCCGCCGAGTGTTACAGCCTGGCGGGGGATTTTCCGCGTAACAGATTGGATGGCCTGCATAGTGCACCATGGCACTGGCCATGTAGGAGGTGGTTCGAGCCCACCTGCGCGGATTTGGTTGGCAGCTACCGTAAAAGGCTGCAGCGCAGTTCCCCGACTGCGCACAATATCGCGAGGTAGAGCAGTCTGGCAAGCTCGTCGGGTTCATACCCCGAAGGTCGCAGGTTCAAATCCTGCCTTCGCTATTTACCTGGTTTAGGGATCTCCACCCAGACATTCCAGGTGCATGAGAGGCATCCTTGAGAGAGGGTGTCTTTTTTGAAATTCTTAAGATTCTATAAATTAGCACTCGCTGATTGACAGTGCTAATAATAAATGGTATTGTAATGGAACTAAGACAGCAGGGCGAACAGAAAAATAAAAAATGTCAAAAGGAGAAAAGTGATATGATTGAATGCGAGATGTGCAAGAAATGGTTTCCGGCTGATGAAATCGAGACCTGTCCAGAGTGTGGATTAGAGTTATGTCCATCATGTTATGATGAGCATGTAACGGGATGTACGCTTCAAATGGAAAAAGATGTTGATGATGTAATCGAAACAAGTATCCCTACGATTTGTCCAGAATGTGGAAGCCCGTTGACTTTAGATCCTGATCCAGACGGCTCTGCTAGAGTTTACTGTGAGAATTGCGATTTTTGCCAAGAACTTGATGAAGAACAGATCGCTGAGTTAGATAATGGTGAGACTGAAGAAGACAGCGATTATGACGAATTTGGAAACTATCTTGGTGATGACGCGTTTACATGTCCTGATTGCGGAAGAACTTTTGCGCCGGACGATTATAGAAATGGTGACGCAGGAAACGGTTTTTGTCGTGTATGCGCTCCAAAACACTAATATTTAAAATTTATAGCATAAAGGGCCACTCCGTGTGGCTCTTTTATTATGCCAATTTTCATACGGCGCACACGGCACCAGCTAGCAACACCTCCGAGAGGTAGCACCAGGCTGTCTCCTATGGTGCCGGTGGGACCATATTTCAGAAAACGAGGTGAGTCCGGATGACCGAAAAACAGAAAATTTTTGCAGATGAATATCTGATCGACCTGAATGCCACCCGGGCTTACAAGGTCGCATATCCGCGGGCCAAAAACGATGAAGTGGCTGCGGCTGCAGCTGCCAGATTGTTAAGAAATGTTAAGGTTGCAGCCTACATCTCTGAGCGCATGCAGGAGCGGCAGAAACGAACCGAGGTTACCCAGGACAGGGTGATTGAGGAACTGGCTGCCATTGCATTTGCCAAGGCCACGGATTTCGCCCAGATTGTAAATGGTAATGTGGTCCTGACGGATACAGCAGATCTGGCCGAGAGCCAGGTCAAGGCTATTGCTGGAATTAAGATGGGCAAGAATGGCATCGAGCTGAAGCTGAATGACAAGGAGAAGGCTCTGGAACTTCTGGGGCGCCATCTTGGCATGTTTAAGGACAAGCTGGAGGTCTCCGGCCTGGATGAGGAGAAGAATAAGCTGGATGACATCCTGCAGCAGATGCGAGGTGGTGGATAGTGAGCACGGAGCGTTTACTTCTGTCGGAGAAATACAAAGCCTTCCTTCGATGCGACGCTCCGGTGGAGTTTTTAGAGGGTACAACTGCTGCCGGAAAGACTACGGTGGGGCTTTTTAAATTCATGCTTAAAGTGGCAGAGTCACCGAAGAAGTTGCATATCATTGCAGCTAAGGATACCGGAACTGCCGAGAAGAATATCATCAACAAGGACCTTGGTATCGTGGATGATTTCGGTGTACTGGTTGAGTATAACGGTAACGGCACCAAAGATGATAAAATCCCTCACATCCTGTTCCATACGTCCGGTGGGGACAAGGTCATTTATGTGATGGGTTACGGAGACAAGAAGAAGTGGCAGAAAGCCCTTGGTGGTCAGTATGGCTGCCTATATATCGATGAGATTAACACCGCGGACATTGACTTTGTCCGTGAGGCTGCCATGAGATGCGACTACCTGATGGCTACGTTGAATCCAGATGATCCGTTGCTGGATGTGTACAAAGAGTACATCAACTGCAGCAGACCGCTTCCAGAGTGGGAAGCAGAGACACCACAGGAAATTAAAGATGAACTGAGAGAGGAACCAAAGCCCGGCTGGGTGCATTGGTTCTTTTCTTTTGTGCATAACCTGGGACTTCCGAAAGAGAAACTGGATAAGATCCTGGCAAACACTCCGAAAGGAACAAAGATCTGGAAGAACAAGATCCTGGGGCTGCGTGGTAAGGCAACCAGCCTGGTGTTTCCAAACTTTGACCGGAAAAAGCATGTTGTTACTGCGGCATGGGTGAGATCAGAAGTGAAAGCGGGACGGATCCAGTGGAAGAAGTTTACCTGCGGAATGGATACGGCATATTCCAGTAAGTCTCCGGATACGATCGCGATGCTTTTCCAGGGAATCACAACGGACCGGCGCCTGATTACGCTGGCTGAAAGGGTTTATAACAATGCAGACCTGGAAAATCCGATCGCGCCCAGTGACACGGTGGTAAAACTAATCGAGTTCCTGGAGCAGTGCCGGAAGAAGTGGGGCTTTGCCAAGGATGTCTATGTAGACAATGCCGACCAGGCAACTATGACGGAGCTGAAAAAGTATAAGCGGCTGCATAGCTGTCTTTACAATTTCTGGGATGCGTATAAGAAATTGACTATTCTGGACCGAATCAAGCTGCAGCTTGGCTGGATCCAGCAGGGCTGCTATCTGGTGGTTGATGAGTGCCCGGAGCATCTGGCTGAGCTTGACAAGTACAGTTGGAAGGAAGATAAGGACGAGCCGGAAGACCGGAACGACCATACGATAAACGCAAATCAGTATGCATGGATCCCGTACCGGTCCACGATAGGTTTTGAGGAGGATAAGCAGAAATGAGGTGGCTGGAAAAGATGGGTGACAATATTCGCCGAGGCGTAAAAAGCTGGCTGCAGATAGATTCAGCGGCGCCGTACAGCATCCAGATCAGGGAGATGATGGACTTTGAGACCAATGCCATCCGCAACCGGATCTGGTATCGTGGTGACGGCAATGAACTGGAACAGCTTTACGGAACTCTGAAGGATTATGCTGATAAATACAAATTCTGGGCCAGCAAGAGCACGCCTGGCATTGAGATGCGCAAGATTCACACAGGCTTGCCCCAGTTAATCGTTAAGGTGCTGGTTGCTATTGTGCTGTCAGACATGAATGACTTCGATTTCGACAGTGGTAAGCAGGGTAAGATATGGGAAGCCATCGAGGAGCAGAACGGATTCAGAAAAAAGATGGAAAAGGCGCTGAAAGAAATCCTGTACATTGGGGATGGAGCTTTCAAAGTGACGATCGACACGATGGTGAGCGAGTATCCAATCCTGGAATGGTATCCGGGAGACCGGGTTGAAATGGTCTATCGGCGCGACCGGCTGCGCGAAGTGATTTTCAAGACGCCGTACAGTGCCAAGGGTCGGCGGTATGTGCTCAATGAGCGCTACGGGTACGGCTATATTATCAACGAACTGTATCTGGATGAGAAGCTGGTAGATCTGAAGGTTCTGGATCAGACTAAAGACCTGCAGGACTGGCGGTTTGATGAGAAGACCATCCTAGCTGTACCGATTCATGTGTATGAGTCCGCGAAGTATGAGGGCCGCGGCGGATCCATCTATGACGGTAAGCTAGATAACTTTGATGCCTTTGATGAAGTGTGGTCCCAGTGGATGGATGCGGTTCGGGCAGGCAGGGCAAAAACGTATGTGCCGGACTGCCTGGTACCCAAAGACCCGATGACTGGTGAGCCAATGAGACCGAATCCATTTGATAACCGTTTCTTCGCCGGAGATAACAACATGGATGAAAAGGGAGAAAATAAAGTACAGACCGATCAACCGGTTATCCCACATGACAGTTACCTGGCATCTTATGTGACGGCGCTGGATCTGTGCCTGCAGGGCATCATCAGTCCAAGCACTCTTGGCATCGACACCAAGAAACTGGATAATGCAGAGGCGCAGAGAGAAAAGGAAAAGACCACGCTGTATACCAGAAACGCGATTGTGGAAGCTTTGCAGGAAACACTTCCGAAGGTGGTTAGTGCTGCTGTGAATGCTTACAATATCCTGATCAGACAGCCGGTAGAAGCTGTGAAGGTGGATATCCCATTCGGCGAGTACGCAAACCCGTCGTTTGAGAGCCAGGTGGAGACCCTGGCAAAGGCACGTCCAGGAGTGCCGCTGATGAGTGTGGAAGCTCAGGTGGAAGAACTGTATGGTGATTCCAGGGATGATGAGTGGAAGCAGGAAGAAATTGCCCGCCTGAAGGCAGAGCAGGGTATTACAGAGGTAGAAGAACCGGGAGTCAATATGGCTGCCGGTATTTTTGACGTTAATCTGGGAGGTAATGCAAATGCAGGTCAAGGTAATGAACCGGATGTACAGAATGAGCCGGGCGGAGTATCAGGGACTGCTGAAGATGGCGAGTGAGCAGGTCCCGTTCGGCGTGTATGCCATTGAAAAAAAGGGCTATGCAGAACTGAGAAATGATCACTGCAGAAGCACGACCCAGTTAAAGGCTCTGGTTCGTGGTTTTAAGGCTCAGGGGGTCAAAGTACTGTCAAACGATGGTCATCAGATGATGGAATCTGTGAGGCCGGATGCTGTGGAAGAGGTGTTTCTGAGTGAGCCATAATGAGTACGACCTTGCAGAAGCTTTCCAGCGCATCGAAAATGAACTGATTGCCTCCATGATCCGGAATATGGATCGACACCGGGCAGAAGAGACCGCGGAAGGCTATAACTGGTCCATGTGGCAGGCGGAGCAGCTGAAGGCTCTGGAAAAGTACAAGTGCAAGAACTGGAAGAAGTACCAGAAGCAGTTTAAGAGCATCAACAGTCAGATCGAGCAGCTGATCCGGCAGGCGCGTCTGAAAGGCGGCGTGAAACAGGAGCTTAAGATCCTGCAGGCTATCCGGAAAGGCTGGAGGACCCACGGCAGGAACGGAACACCGGCGCATGATGCCATGACAGCGGAGTTTTTTAAACTGAATGATCGCAAGCTAGATGCCCTGGTAGAAGCCACCATGCACGACATGGAAGCTGCAGAAACGGCAGTGCTCCGGAAGGCCAATGACGATTATCGAAAAGCTATCTTTAACGCCCAGGTCTATGCCAATACGGGCGCGGGGACCTATGAAAAGGCTGTAGACATGGCCACGAAGGATATGCTGTCCCGGGGGCTTAACTGTGTGATGTATGCCAATGGAGCACGGCACACTCTGGCTGATTATGCGGATATGGCAATCCGAACAGCCAGTAAGCGTGCCTACCTGCAGGGTGAGGGCGAGAAGCGGCAGGAATGGGGCATTGCAACGGTCATCATGGCCAAACGAGGGAACCCATGTCCGAAGTGCCTTTCCTTTGTTGGCAAGGTTCTGATTGATGATGTGTGGAGCGGTGGCAGCAAGGATGGTGTGGATCCGGAGACCGGGAAGCGGTATCCGCTTATGAGCTACGCTATCAGTAAGGGGCTGTATCATCCCCGCTGTAAGGACTCTCATACTACATATTTCCCCGGCATCTCCACAGCAGACGATACCTGGACAAAAGAGGAACTGGAGAATGTAGGTCTACAGAGCCAGCAGGAAGTCCGGCAGCAGTACACAAAGCGCCAGGAAGAGAAGTATAGTCGGTTGGCTGAGTATTCACTGGATCCGGATAACAAACAGATCTATGGGAGAAAGGCTTCAGAGTGGAGAAATGTTCGGTTTAAGACTGGCAATTTAGATGCGAGCGATTACATAGAGCAGAAGCGGGAAGAGCAGTTTTTTGGCATGCCAGATGAAATTACAGATGAATGGACTAAAAAGAACATGGACGGCTCTCTTATTGACATGAAAGAATATGATGTCAACGGAGTGACTTATAAAGTGGATGGAAAAAGGGTTACACTCCATCCTACGGAACAGGAACGGTCTGTTGCTGCGGTATTGAGCAAAAAGTATGGAAAGATTGTTGAATTTGTCCCTCAGATAATGTACCCACAAGGCATACAAACACCGGACTATTTGATTAATGGGGAGCGATTTGATTTAAAAACTTTTAAAAGTTCTGGGAAAAATGTATTTTACAATATGATTGCGAAGAAAAAGAAACAATCACCCAATTTCATTTTCGATATTACGGAATGTCCGTTATCCGCGGAAGAGATAGAGCGGCAGATAAATGGTCTTTATAGTTCGCATCATACTAGGTTTATAGAAAAAATTGTTGTGATGAAAGATGGCAAAATAGAAAAGGTGTATATGAGAAAATAAAAAGACCATTTATCCATCCGGTCAACCACTCATCGAGTGGGACAATGGGGACGGGAAATGGTCTTTTCTTAATTGTTTTATACCATTTTTTTAGAAAATATGCAAGCATAAGTCACAGGGATTGATGTTTTGCATATGTTTTGTTGCGACGTCGCAACGGTTATAAGCACGCAGAAATGCGTGTTATTTTTACGCCCAAACGCGAGTACGGCTATAAACTCTGCGCGGCCGGTGACACCGATGACAATGGATCAGCAACAGGAGTGACACTCCCAAAATGGAAAGGAGACCAATATTATGGCAGAAGCAAATCAGAATCAGGGGCAGGCACAGCAGACTGCTCAGGGAGCTGGAACCACTGGACAGGCCCAGCAGACAACCAATCCACAGAATCAGGCTGCACAGCAGACAGCGCCGCCAGCTATTGATTATGGAAAAATCCAGCAGATGCTTGACGGAACTCTGGCAGCTAAAGAGGATACTGCGCTGAAAGCTTATTTCAGACAGCAGGGACTCAGCCAGGAAGAGGTCGAACAGGCCATTGCAGCCTTTAAGCAGCAGAAAGCTGAACGTACTCCGGATGTCGGAGTCATGCAGGCACAGGTTACCCAGGCACAGGCAGCTGCACAGCAGGCTCAGATCAACAGTGCGGCAACTATGGCGGCGGTATCCCTTGGTATCAGCGCCAATACTATCCCGTATGTGATCAAGTTGGCTGATTTCAGTCAGGTAGTAGGTCAGGACGGAAAAATCAATGAAGAGACATTAAAAGCGGCGCTGAATAAGGTGCTGGAGGATGTGCCGGGGCTGAAACCGCAGGCAGCAGGTACTACCGGATTTGTCCAGGTAGGGGCTGCAAGCAGCAACGCTGGGGCCGGACAGGCCCAGCAGGCAACACAGACACAGGCAAGCGTACCAACGAAGCGTTGGAACCGTTGGAACTAAAAGAAAGGATAAGGTGATAATATGGCTTTAAACTATGCACAGGTATGGGAACCGGAATTATTAGAGATTCTCATGCAGGGGACTTTAACCTCCCCGTTTGTAACCAGTAACGTGAAATGGCTGGATGCGAAGACTTTCCACTTCACTCAGATGTCCACTTCCGGATATAAGAACCACAGCAGAAGTGGTGGCTGGAACAAGGGCAATTACACCCAGAAGGATGTGCCGTTTACCCTGACCCATGACCGCGATGTATCTTTCCTGGTGGATAAGGCAGATGTGGATGAAACCAATGCAACCGCATCGATCCAGAACATCTCGAAGACCTTTGAGATGACTCAGGTAGTGCCGGAGACGGATGCTCTGTTCTTCTCCAAGGTTGCACAGGCAGCCCAGAAAGAGGATGGGTACCATTCTTCGACTGCGGCTTCCGGCTACACTAAAGCAAAGGTATTCAGTATGCTGAAAGACATCCTGGCAAAGGGCAAGCTGAGAAGATACAAGGCAAACGGCAGCCTGATCATGTATGTATCCAGCGCTATCATGGACGCTCTGGAGCAGTCTACCGAGTTCACCCGCAAGATTGAGATGACTCAGATCGCGGAGGGTGGAATGGGAATCGAAACCCGAGTGACCGACATCGATGGTGTGCCGATCATGGAGGTTGTGGATGATGAGCGCTTCTATGATGCATTTGACTGGGAACCGGAGAATGGTGGTTTTGCACCGCAGAAGAAAGTTGCCGAAGGAACCCCGGTAACTGGAGCCCACAAGATCAATGTGCTGGTCGCCTGCGGCCAGACCTGCAAGATCGTACCGAAGATCTCCAGCATTTACTACTTTGATCCGGGTGCGCATACTGAGGGTGATGGTTACCTGTACCAGAACCGTTCCCTGTCCGATGTATTCGTTTTCCCGAATGGAAAAGACGGTAAGATTGACAGCGTGTATGTTGATGTGGATACCACGGAGTATACTGGTGCCTGATCGGAGGTGATCCTATGGCTTACGAGCCGTATGTAACTCCGGAATATTACCAGAAAGAATATGGCGGCGGCATCGTGCCGGAACGTGAACTTGAAAAAGCTCTCCGGCAGGCCTGCCACCACATCGATTCCCTGACCTACAATCGGATTGTGGGCCGGGGATTTTCTAAGCTGACTGACTTCCAGCAGGAGGTAATCCGGGAAGTTGTCTGCCAGCAGGCGGACTTTGAGACGGAAAACGAGGACGAGATCAACACGGTCCTGCAAAGCTACAGCATTAACGGCGTATCGGCTCAGTTTGGCAGCTCTTGGAATGTTTTTACCGATAAGGGCGTGGCCATGAAACGCGATGTGTATGCTCTGCTGTGTCAGACTGGCTTGTGCTGCCGTTTAGCGAGGTGAGGCTATGAGATACCCATGTTTGATACCAAAACGGCTCTGCAGGACGCCTGTGCATGTGCATTTGGAATCTGAGGAGCTGAGCAACCTGGGAAAGCCATTGTATACGTTCGATTCCGACCTTGTGTGCAATTTTCAGGACCGCACCAAGACTGTTTTGACGACCGAAAAGAAGCTGGTGCAGATCACTGGGACGGCGCTGTTTCCGGGTGATATTGCACCGGACATGCCGTCTCTGAGCGGTGGCACGATTACAGTATTCGGTCAGGAGCGCCGGATCGAGCAGGGGTGCAAGAACCGTAACCCAGACGGAACAGTCAACTATTGCAGTCTTGAGGTGGTCTGATGCAGGTCAAATCAACGGTAAAGTTAAATACGCCACGCATTAAGCAGCTGACACAGGCGGCAGTGACGGCGCTGGAATTGACTGGCGAACTATTGCATGAAGAAACGCAGCAGGCCCAGGTATTTCCGTTTGATACGGGTAATCTGCAAAATGAAAGCACCTTTGTGGATTACAGTAAATCCAAGAACGGCAAGGTAACGCTGGTTTCCAGCACACCCTATGCCCGTCGGTTATATTATCATCCGGAATACAATTTCCAGACGAAAGAAAATCCGAATGCGAAGGGCATGTGGTACGAGGATTGGATGCCTGGAGGTCAGAAGGCTGACTTTGCACCAAAAGCATTCAAGCAATTTTATAAGAAAGCAGGTGGTGTGTGATGCTAAAAATTGCAGACATCCGTGGATGGATCGCATCTCTTGGCATTGCTGCAGACAATCGCGTCTATATCGGAAAACTGGATAATAAGCAGCAGAAATCTATCGGCGTGTATGGCCGGGGCGGATCAGGGCCGCCTTACATCGCATTGGGTGGCCTGGAATATACCACCTATGATACCAAGCCGGTTTCTCTTCTGGTGCATTGGAATAGTGACAAAGAAGAAAGTGAAGCTGCAGCGTATGATCTTTTTGAGAAAATTAGAAACCTGTCCAGCCTGGACATAGGAGATACCCACATTCATTGCATCCGCCTGATGGTACCTGAACCGCAGGACGTTGGAACAGATGATGGCGGAGTATTTGAATATGTAATCTGGTTGGATTTTATTTATCAGAGAAAGTGAGGAACGGAATATGTCCGAAGCAACAGGAAAAGTGTACCCGGTACACAACAATAAATTCAAGTTCGGCACTAAGGGCCTTTCCAGTGTTGACGGCGACATGGTAATGCCGGCAGATCTGGAAAATTTTTCACCGACCATTGATGGAACCACAGAAGAGTGGTATGCGATGGATGCAGAGGGCTGGGCCAAATCGGCAATGACCGGAAAGAAATTGAGCTTTTCTTTCAAGGGCAAACGTTCGGTTGGCGATAAGGGCAACGATTATATCGCAGGCCTGGCATGGAAGTTTGGTCAGGATGTTATGACCAAGTTTGAGTGGGAAATGGTTTCTGGTGCAAAGCTGGCCTGCGATGTTGTGGTGAATGTCACGACTCCCGGCGGTGGAGATACCACCAACATCGATACCCTGGAGTTTGAGGTGACTTGTTACGGCAAGCCGACTTTCACTACAGCAGAAGCAGCGTAAATTAAGAGGAGGACATGATTATGGGAAAAGTAGTAGATATTACCGATAAACTGAGTTTTGACGGGAATCCGACTCTGGTTGTCAAAGGGAAGAAGCTGGAGGTAAACGCCGATGCCCCGACTGTACTGAAGGTTATGAACTTCATGCAGAAGGAAAATGTCAATGACATGGAAGTGGTGTCCGCGATGTATCAGCTGATCTTCCCTGAGAAGTCACGAACGGAAATTGATAAGCTTAAACCGAGTATTTCCGATTGGATGATCATTATCCAGGAAGCTATGGCGCTGGTAACCGGCGAGGCAAACAGCCAGGGAGAGCACTGACCCGTACTATGATCTATTCGAAGACTGGGACCTGATCGTGTCCAGCTTTTTATCACAGTACGGGCTGCGAATCCGCACAAAAGAGTTTGAGACGGTATCCTGGGATGAGTTCAAGGCGTTGCTATCTGGACTCGCCCCGGACACCGCCCTCGGGCGAATTGTGGCAATACGATCGGAAACGGATAAGGATATCATCAAGCATTTCAACCAGGACCAGAAAAAGATTTATGATGAATGGAGAAGCCGCAGTGCAAGCAGTATGTCAGAAGAGGACTACGACAAGCAGATGGCAGCTCTGGAGCGCATGATAGCTGCTATGGCGGGAGGTGGTTGAAATTGAGAAGATAAAGCAGAAAAAGGTCCGGTGCCCATACTGCGGGCATCCGGTCAATGCGAACCAATCGGAAGACGCCAAATGCAACGGCGTCTTTTTTAAATGTAAAAATAAAGATTGCAGACGAATCTTTGAATTAAGAATCTAAGACGCTGTGCCGATGTGCCTGTCTTATAAAAGGGCAGGTGACATATATGGCAGCGGATAGCGTAGGCCAGATTGGTCTTGATCTGGTCGTAAATAAAAGTGATTTTGAAAAGCAGATGTCCGGCATCCAGAACCTTGCCGCGAAAGCCGGAAAAGCCCTGGCGGCTGCTTTTGCCGTAAAGAAATTAGTTGATTTCGGTAAATCCTGCATTGAGCTTGGTTCTGATCTCTCTGAGGTCCAGAACGTGGTGGATGTAACATTCCCACACATGAGCAAGCAGATTGATCAGTTTGCGAAGAATGCTGCTACGCAGTTCGGCTTGTCGGAAACGATGAGCAAGCGCTTTACTGGTACGTTCGGCGCAATGGCAAAGGCATTCGGGTTTAATGAAAAAGCCGCTTATGATATGTCCACGACACTGACCGGATTGTCAGGTGATGTAGCATCGTTTTACAACATCAACCAGGATGAGGCATACACGAAGTTAAAATCTGTGTTTACGGGCGAGACAGAGAGCCTGAAAGACCTGGGCATTGTCATGACACAGACGGCTCTTGACAGCTACGCTCTGGCAAACGGTTTCGGCAAGACCACGGCAAATATGTCGGAAATGGAAAAAGTTGCCCTTCGGTATCAGTTTGTGCAAAGTCAGCTAACATCTGCGGCGGGGGACTTTTCCAGAACATCTGACGGTTGGGCGAATCAGGTCCGCATCCTGCAGCTGCAGTTTGATAGCTTAAAGGCCACGATCGGCCAGGGGCTTATTAACGTGCTGTCTCCGGTGATTAAAGTGATCAACACAATCATCGGTAAACTGATGAGTCTGGCCAATGCGTTCAAAGCCTTCACGGAGTTCATAACTGGGAATAAAGGTTCCGGCGGCGGAGCATCTACGGTAGCTGCCGATATGGGAGCTGTTGCGGATTCAGCAGGGGATGCCGCGTCCGGTATGAACAAAGCTGCAGGTGCGGCGAAAAAGGCAAAACAGGCCTTCGGGCTCGCGAAGTTCGACGAACTGAATGTGGTAAGCTCCAATGATTCTTCCGGTAGCGGTTCAGGATCCGGAGGAAGCGGCGGTGGCGGTGGTGGATACGAATCTGATCAGTTCGATATGGGCGAACTGGAACAAGGAACCGAAGAAGTAGACAGCCGAATGGATGCCATCATGAAGCGGCTGAATGAATTACGCAGCGCATTCACGAGTGGTTTTTGGGATGCACTGGGAGACACTTCTGTATTTGATAGCATCCAGGACTCTATATCTGGAATAAAAGAACGCCTAACCAACATCTTTACAGCTCCAGAAGTTGTGCAGGCTGCTAATAGTTTTGCAGACACATTAGCATATAATCTTGGGGCAATAGCCGGTTCGGTTGCATCTATTGGACTTACCATTGCGGATAATTTGCTGGGCGGTATTGATTTATACCTGCAGCGGAATTCTGGCCGGATAAAAGATTTTTTAATATCGATGTTTGATATAAGCGCCGATATTGCTGAGATATCCGGAAATTTTTCAATAGCTGTTGCGGATATTTTTACAGTATTTCGGAGCGATACAGCAAAACAGATCACCGCTGATATCATTAAGCTTTTCTCTGATGCTTTCATGGGAGTGCAGGAACTGTCTCTTGCTTTTTCGCGTGATGTTCTGGCAATGATAACAGAGCCGGTCACGCGCAATGTCGATAAGATAAAAAGCACGCTCAATGGGCTTTTAGGTGTAGTGCAGACCATCACGGGAAGTATTGCAGACACATTCGAATACTTTGTTGATGGAGTCTTACAGCTGTATGACGAGCATATCAGTCCACTGATTCAAAGCTTTACAGACGGCTTATCTGAAATTGTAGATACGGTTTTAAGCGCATTCAACACTTATATCCTTCCGATTCTGCAGGATGCAGCAGACCAGTTTGCTGAATTTAATGAAAGTTCGATAAAGCCTTTGATAGATGCATTTCTGGATTTTGCAGGAACTGTAGCTGATTCCATCGGAGAAATCTGGAACAAAGTCCTGGTACCATTTATCAACTGGTTCGTGGAAAATATTGCACCAGTAATAGGTGATAGCTTAAAAAATGCGTCGGACATCTTCTTTGCTTTCAGTGAGACGGCAGCAGAGGTAGTTGAAAATGTGCTTGGAGCATTAAAAGGTCTGATCGAGTTCATCACGGGCATTTTGACCGGAGACTGGAAACGCGCTTGGGAAGGTCTGAAAGATATTTTCAAAAACGTGTTTAACGGAATAGTCAGCATTGCAGAAGGATGTGTAAACGCAGTTATTCGTGGCTTGAACAAACTGAGTTTTGATGTTCCAGATTGGTCGCCAATAGCTGCAGGCGAACACTTTGGATTTGATATAGCTCCAGTCAGTCTTCCACGCCTTGCGCAGGGCGGCTTTGTAAAGGCCAACACACCGCGCCTTGCCATGATTGGTGATAACCGGAATTATGGCGAGATTGTGGCTCCAGAGGATAAGATGATGGAATGGCTGAATAAAGCGGTAGAGCTTGGTGCCCGGATGATGGGCGGTGGTGGCGGCCTATCGGAAGATGATGTTTACTACGCATTCAAACGGGCGCTCAACGAGGCCGATCTGACGGCAACGCTTGACACAGACAGGCTTTTTAAGGCCATGAAGGCGAAAGCTGCGGAGTACCGGAGACGGACCGGAAAGCCGGCGTTTGAATAGGAGGGAGTGGCGAATAATGGCAGAATACAAAGGATATTTGCTTAAAATCAATGGAACAGAGCTGCCTGGTCAGTACATTCAGGACTATTCGTCTACTCCGAACCAGGCACAGGACAAAGATTCTTATCAGGATCTTACGGGAGAACTTCATCGTGAGATCCTGCCGCATACGCGGTCAAAAATAGAATTCAAAACACCGCCGATGTCTCTGGAAGAAAAAATTGTTTTTCAATCCTTTTTTCCGGATCGAAGAAGCAATCCGAAAATATCAGTTGAATACTGGAATGATGAAGATAATGCATATACATCTGGTGAATTTTATACTCCGGATATCACCTACCAGTCATATCCCAGCGGGAACACGATTGCATATAAGCCATTTCGCGTTGCCCTGATTGAGTATTAGGGGGTGGTGGCATGCAGGTAAGTGAAACATTAAAAGAATTGTATCGCTCTGACAGTATTGATAAAAACATGATTGCAGAGTTTTGCCGCCCAGGACAAACAGAACCGTTTCTCGCAGTATATGACGGCAGCCGTTTCATCGACATGTCCCTGGAAGAAGCCCTCTGCAGTGATGATAATATCGAATGGGGAAGCTGCGAAGCATCACAGATCAAGCTGACCATCATCGGACTGAACGGTGCCGGAATAAAAGGCAGCGAGATGACCTTATACCAGACGTTGGACGGAGTCTTTCCGGCTACGGATCTGTACCCAGATGATAATACATACCCAGCTGGATACGTCATGCCGTTAGGGCGCTATGTTGTGCAGTCAGCGAAGAAGCAGGCAAACACGGACTTCTGGGATGTTGTAGCCCTGGATTATATGTCCAAGTTTGATACTGATGTAGTTGACTGGTACAATGCGCAGCCATTTCCGGTGCCGCTTCGGGATTTTCGGGCAAGCCTTTGCCGATACCTTGGAGTAACCGAAGCTGTGCCGGATTACCTCCCGAACGATGATATGCCGGTAGAAAAGACCATAGATGCCGGAGAACTGACAGGAAAAGACATTTTGATTGCCTGCGAACAGGTAAATGGCGTATTTGGACATTTTGACCGTGAAGGGATACTGCAGCACATAGCATTGGAACCGAATTACGGATTATTCCCGGCAACAGATCTGTGCCCGAACGAAGAATTGTATCCGGTTGCTCCTGGCGTGATGAATGATCAGGTGTATGATGAACGTCTGGAAGCGTACCTAATGATATCCAGTTACTTCGAGGATTATACGGTCCAGTCCATTGATAAGGTCCAGATCCGGCAGGAGAGTGAGGATATCGGCGCAATCTATGGCACTGGTACCAACTGCTACACCATTGAGGGCAACTTCCTGCTGTACGGAAAAGGTGCAGATGAGCTGCAGCAGATCGCCGCAAATGTGTATGGTATGATCAGCGGCAGGATGTATATCCCATTTAACTGTGAGCTTAAAGGCCTACCGTACATCGGTGTAGGCAGTGCCGTATATTTTGCATACGGATCAGATTCGATTGTATCTTATGTTATGAATCGGACACTCAAAGGAACCTATGCACTGAAAGACTCTTACAGCGCAGAAGGAGAAGAAATCCGGAGTGTGCAGAATAATGTCAACAAAGATATTTTGCTTCTGAAAGGCAAGGCCGCCTACCTCAAAAAGAACGTAGACGAAGTATCTGCAAACCTGGTAGACCTGGAGAAGCAGACGGAAGCAAAGCTGACGATCACAGCAGAGAAGATCGAAGCCGAGGTCAAGCGGGCATCGGAAGCTGAAGGAAATCTGTCTTCGCTGATATCCCAGACTGCGGAGAGCATCACACTTATGGTCAAAAAAGGCGAGGTGTCGGCTCAGTTGTCTATTGAGAGTGGCGGCATCGATATTAAAGGTAACCGTTTCAGCTGGACTGCTACAAACTCATCATTGACCGCAGACGGAACGTTGACGGTTA
>ERZ836760.986-NODE-986-length-35776-cov-5.943283_pt1 | contig 35776 bp, 28 predicted proteins | sample MGYA00519941_ERZ836760 | MGnify/ENA primary metagenome ERZ836760 (study PRJEB31850, sample SAMEA3708807) | human gut metagenome | biome: human gut; feature: human-associated habitat; material: faeces | place: China | collected 2014 ... | reverse complement strand
ATTTAAAATAATAGAATATTTATAGAATAAAAGACATTGTGGTAGAAAAATATTTAAAGAAAGAATAGAGTAGTAAATAGTGTTGCTATCTCAACAATTATAGTAAGATAGGAGTACCAAAAATTAAATAACATAGATAAAATAAATTCATACACAATTTAAAGAAATAAACATAAAATATACTAAAAAAGGAGGAAAAAATGAAAAAGAGAACATATGTAATAATGATAATAATTTTATTATTAGTATTAACTTTAGGAATTTTTACTTTCAAGAAAAAAAGCAATAATAGTAAAGAAGGATTAACAGAAGTAAAGATAAGTGAAGTAACTCGATCAGTATTTTATGCTCCACAATATGTAGCAATTAATAAAGGATTTTTCAAAGAAAAAGGAATAGAAATAGAATTAACAACAGGTCAAGGAGCAGATGCAGTAATGACATCAGTATTATCAAATCAAAGTGACATAGGATTTGCACGGACCAGAAGCATCAATATATGTATATAATGAAGGAAAAGAAGATTATACACAAGTATTTGCACAAATGACAAAAAAAGATGGTTCACTTTTAGTAGCTAGAAATAAAACAGACAAATTTTCTTGGGAAGATGTAAAAGGAAAAACAATTATACCAGGAAGAAAAGGTGGAGTTCCATTTATGACACTACAATATGTACTAAGGAAAAATGGAATAAATCCAGAAACAGATGTAATATTAGACGACAGTATCAAATTTGATTTAATGGCAGGTGCATTTGCATCAGGAAATGCAGAATATGTAACACTATTTGAGCCAACAGCTTCAATGACAGAAAAAGAGGGAAAAGGATATATAGTAGCATCAGTAGGAGAAGCAGCAGGAGACATACCATACACAGCATATTTTGCTAAAAAGAGTTATATAGAAAAAAATGAAGAAATAATACAAAAATTTACAGAAGCAATATATGATGGACAAAAATGGGTGAAAGAACATACAGCTAAAGAAATAGCAGAAGTAATCCAAAGTTTCTTCCCAGATACAAGTGTAGAAATGTTAGAAAGTGCAGTTAAAACCTACAAAGATATTGAGGCCTGGAATGAAACTCCTGAATTAAAAGAAGAAAGTTTTGAAAGATTACAAGAAGTAATGACACAAGCAGGAGAATTAACCCAAAAAGTACCATTTGATAAAATAGTTAATAATAAATATGCAGAGAATTTAGAAAAATAATAATGCTTGAACAAATTAAAATTTAACATCGAAAACGTAAAATTAAAGAAAATAAACCTAAATAAATAAAAATAGTGAGTTGAAATCTTAATATTTAAAATATGTATATTTCAATTCACTTTCATTTATTTTCAGGAATATTTAACAATATCAGGAATTATACAATTTAAATAATTACATAATCTTGTTACAATGAATATATCAAATCTTGCTAATTTACTTGTCATTATTATCTTTAATTTTTGTTGTAAAATAAAAAATATAAGATGTAGTATAATCATAAAAGAAATTGACAAAGTAATATAAATTATTGATGAAATGAGGTAATAAAAATGGTACAAAATATAAATAATAATCTAGAAGAAAAATTAAATGAACTTCAGGGGAAAAATGTAATTATATCTCAAGAGGGATTTTTGAAAAATAAATACTCAATATATAAATTAAAATATTTTATTGAATATGAAATTTTAAATATTATAGATGAAAAGAGTCAGAATTATCTAAAAATAAACTTGAATCAGATATACAAAATAGAAATCTATAAAAAAAATATTAAGCTGTACTTAGATAATGATACAATAATAAGTCTTAAAATTTAAAAAGATAGACACTAAGTCTACCTATAAAAATTATTTTGCAGTTTCTCTAATTTTTTCTTTATCTTTTTCATCTAAATTATTTAAACTAAATTCTAATAAAGAAATTACAACTTTATTAAAAGATAGGTTTTTAATATTAGCAAGATTTTGTATATCTTCTACTATATTTTCTGGCAATCTAAGAGTTTTGCTAATGCCGCTATGATTTTCTGGTATTTTTAACTTATTCATATTTGCAACCTCCTTGCAAGATATTCTATATTAAAAAATAAAATAAATATGCACCTAATAATACTTGCAAATACTTTGCCGTTATGATAATATGATTTCAGGAAATCAAAAGAAAAAATAAAAAGAATGGAGTTAATTATGGGAATCTTAAAAGAAAAATTAAAATACGGTAAAAGAGGAATTACTCTTATTGCTTTAGTTATAACAATTGTAGTATTGCTAATCTTGGCAGGAGTAAGTATTGCAATGCTAACAGGAGATAATGGAATATTAACTCGGAGCAAGTGATGCAAAGATAGAAACAGCATTAGGAGCAGTAAAAGAAGCACTTCGATTAGAACAGATAGAAAAGAAAATAGAGGATAAAGAAGTAAATCCAGAAACTTTATTAGCAGATGGAAAAGTACAAAGAACAGTACAACAAGGAGAAGATGGAAACTATTATATGTATTATGCATTAAAAGAAAAAGTATATGAAGGAATGCAAGGATTAGGAAAAGGAAATTTAGCAAGTTTAGAAGATGTATTCTTAATAGATGATGCTTTAAATGTAAAGTATATATCAAGCAATGGAAAAGAATATGGAGATAGTATAAACAATAAAATATTAGAAGATGAAACAAAAATAAAGTTTGCAAGTAAAGAATTTAGTGAGTATGTATCTAAAATATCAGGTGTAACAGAAGAAGAAATGAAATTTAAATGGATGAAGAATCAAACAAGTTTAACTATAGAAGATTCAAACATAGACAAATTAGACGATTTAATATTTTTTCCTAATTTAGAAACATTTACAATAAATGGCTTACAAATAAAAAATTTAGACGGAATAGAAAATTGTATTAAATTAAAGACTATAAATTTGAGTAGTACAAGTATAGAAAATTTTAAACAGTTATCTAATTTGAATGAAGTGACAGATATACAATTGTTATATGGAAATAATAATATTAAAAATTTAATAGATAACATAAAAGATTTAAAACTTAAGAGATTTTCTTTAAATTATGCTGGTGGAGATTATGATTATAAAATAATTAATGAACTTCCAATATCATTAATAAGTCTAACCATTCGTGGAGCAGATAATAAAATAACTAAACTTGAAGGAATAGAAAAATTAACAAACTTAACCGAGTTAAAGGCAGATAATAATAATATAAATACAGTAAAAGGAATAGAAAAATTAACCAAATTAACATCATTAAACTTAATGAATAACCAAATAACAGAAATAACACCATTAAGTGCAAATACATCATTAACAACATTAAATTTGAAAGGAAATTCAGGCATTGATGGGAATAGGACAAATTATACAGGTGAAAAATTAGAGGCATTAAATAAAATAGGAGAAATATTAGATAGAGGAGGTACAATTTTTTTAGATATAGAGCAATTGGGTTTATTTACAAATTATAAAAAATTAGACTTAGAAAGTCAAAATTTAATAACATTAGAACCATTAGAAGGGTTAACAGAATTAACTAGTTTGGATTTATATAGAAATAAATTAACGCTAGAAGATGAAAAATCACAAGAAATATTAAAAAATATGACTCAGCTAGAATTATTAGATTTAAGATATAATAAAATAACAAATGGTGTAGCTATAAATAGCCTGAAAAACTTGAAATATTTATATTTAAATGGAATAGAAAACAATATTAATTTAGCAGACTTAGAAGATATTATATCGAATTTGATAGACCTCAAAGTTTCTAGTGAGACGTTAAAAACAATTGTCAATTGTGATATTAATAAAATAACTACACTTAATTTAGGAAACAGTGTTTTGACTGAAATTCCAGACCTATCAAAATTCATAAAATTAACAAAACTAAATTTAAAGAGTAATCCTAATATATCTAATTTTGAAATGGTATCTAAAATTACAAGCCTAAAAGATTTAAATTTAGCAAGTAATAATTTACATGGAAGAATGATTGACTTTTCTAAATTAACCAATTTAACAAATCTTGATTTAAGTTTAAATACATTATGGAGTGAAGATTTAGAGAATTTAAAAGCATTAAAAAATAATACTAATCTAACAATAAATTTAAGCAATAATTCGATAATAGATGCAACAGCATTATTAGAATTAAATCCAAATACAAAAATCAATTTGACAAAAAATGTTAATCTATCAACAACATCAAAGCAAGCATTAACTGAGTATTTTGGAAAGAATGTGACATATGATAAATAGAAAAATATAAAAGCAATAAATGAATAAAAATAGAGATAAATTTGAAAAAAATAACAAACCTCTTGTTTAATATAGTATGCAACCTAAATATTACAAATATATTAAACAAGAGGTTTTTGGATAAACAATCAATAAATTATTCCAATAGCGCAATAAGATTTTTATGCAAACTAACACAGAATAAAATATCATTTAAATAAAATTAATTATAAGAAATTATTAAGTTATCAATCGAAAGAAATTTTAATTCACATAACTTTTAAAATAGTATCTTATAAGATATTTTATAAAATAATTTAACAGTTTTCTTATTTTTTAACCACTTCTTTTTTAGTTTCGTTTTCCTCCAAAAAATCAGCATAAGTCTTAGTGATATCAATTTTAGACTTACCTTGCTTAATATTAGAATCTTGTTTCAAAACCAAATCAACATCATAAAATTCTTTTAATTTTAGCACATTATCTTTTTTATGACCAATAACATTATTAACATCTAAAGGATTTACAGTGACTTGAACTTCTTTTACTTTGACATTTAACTTTTTAATTTTTTCAACAATAGCATCATACCACAAACCAGATTCAACAAGTTGCCTAAAAGCTGGGTGATATGGACCAGCAACAACTTCGCTTTTTTTACTTGATGGGTCTGAAATTTCATCAGTATTTTGTAAACCAACTCGTATTATATCAATATTTTTATCAGAAAACATTCTGACAAGTTGTTTACAAGTTTCAACTGCTTGAGGTAAAGGCAAAGCTTTATAAATACCATCTTCATATTCTTTTTCCAATTTAGTATTTTTTACAACTAAAACAGGATAAATTCGAACCATTTTTGGCTTTAATTTTATTAATGCTTTTGCAGTATTTATTTCATCTTGTCTTGTACTTTCAGGCAAGCCAACCATCATTTGATGACCTAATCTAAAACCATACCATCTAATTAACTTAGAGGCTTTTTTTACATCTTCAAAAGTATGACCTCGATTTGCTCTTTTTAGAACGAAATCGTTTGCAGATTGAACACCTAATTCAATTGTTTTTACTTTATATTTTTTAAGCCTTTTTAAAATATTTTTATCTATGCAATCAGGTCTAGTAGAAATTCTTATACTTTCAACTTTTCCTTCTTTAACATATGTATATGCAAGTTCTAATAATTCATTTTGTAAATTTTCATTAATTGCTGTAAAACTACCACCAAAAAATGCTATTTCAATTAATGCATCTGAATCATTTAAATTTTTTAGGTAATTATCTATTATGTTTTTTGCTTGTTCTTTTGTCATATTCTTTTTTTGACCACTAATTGATTTTTGATTACAAAAAATACAATCATTTGGACAACCTAAATGTGGCACAAATATGGGAATTATATATTGATGTTTCATAGATTTACCTCTTTTCTATTTTAAATTTTCTAAAGCTTTTTTTGCAGCTTGCATCTCAGCACTTTTTTTACTTTTGCCATTTCCATTTGCTAAAATCTTACCATTAAAAATAACTTGAGCTTCAAAACTTTTATCATGGTCTGGACCTGATTCACTTATGATTTCATAAGAAATTTTAACATCACCTTGCTCTTGTAATTTTTCTTGTAAAACAGTTTTATAATCTTTATCACCAACATGAATTGTAGCAAGTTTAATCTCATCTTTTAAATTTTCAATAATAAATTTTTCAGCAACATCTAAACCACCATCTAAATACATAGCAGCAATTACAGCTTCAACACTATCTGCAAGTATAGCTGGTCTATTTTTTCCACCATTTACAATTTCAGATTTTCCTAAAAATAAAAATTCACCAAAGTTATGTTTTTTTGCAATTTTATATAAGCTTTTTTCACATACCACAGTAGCTCTAACCTTAGTCATTTCTCCTTCATGTAAATTTGTATAATTATTATATAAAAACTTACTTGATATGAATTCTAAAACACTATCACCAAGAAATTCTAGTTTTTCATTACTAGAGACATTTTTTTCATAAGCATAAGAAGTATGAGTAAAAGCATTTTTTAATAAATATTTATTTTTAAAAACATAACCTATTTCTATTTCTGCTTGTTCTATATTCAAAATTTTCACCTCTTAACTTCCAATATTATATACTATTTTACAGATTTTGCAAGGGATTTGTAGATATTTAGTAAAGAACTATTTAACAAAAAAAGCTATTAAATTACACTTTTTTTTATAAATAGCCAAAATACAAATAATTCTCTAAAATTCCCATTTGAATTTTATCTAAATTTGTAGACAGAAAAATTTTAATATTGTATAATATGAATGTATATTATTATGGAAAGTGAGGGAATATATGTGTTAAAAGATAAAGAAGAATCTATAGTAAATAATAAAGATGAAAGAAATTTATCAGAAGTATTCAAAGAATTACAACAAATTAGATATACACAGCAAGAAGCACAGGTAAAAAATACTAGTGCTAAAACTAGAAAAAAGACAACTAAGCCAACTAAAAAGAAAACAAAAGTTGTAATGGCATCAGAAGAGACATCATTTCATCAAAATAAAAAAAGTGTAAGACTTTCAAATCTAATCATAATTCTTTCAGTTCTAATATTAATAATTATAGCTGCATTTCCTAAAGACGTATTTTCTAAGGAATCAGAAATAAATGAAACAGAAGAAAATAAAAAAGAAAAAGTAGAAACAGCAACAATACCTAGTGACTTTGAAATAAATAGAAGAGCTTTAAATATGCAAAAAATAATTTCAGAAAATTCTAGTTTTGAAAAAGTAAAAGAACAAGTATCTGAAGATAGAAATATAGATTTTGAAATAAAGTCTCAAGCAAATGCAACTCTTCCAAGAGGAGAACAAATTGTTTTACAAAAAGGGGCATTAGGAAAAGAAAGTGTATCTTTAGTAAAAACATATGAAAATGGGGAATTTATTGAAGAAATTATACTAGAAAAACATACAACACAAGAACCTGTACAAGAAATACTAGATATAGGAACATCAGATTTCTTAGCCAAATTAAAAATTCATCTTGGAGATATTGTATATTTAACAACAGATACAAGTTTAAGAAAAGAAGCAAATGATAATTCAGAAGAAGTTGCTAAAATAAAACAAAGTTTAGATGTAAAATTATTAGAATTACCAAATGAAGAATGGTGTAAAGTGTCTTTTGACAATATTGAAGGATATATACCAACAAAAAATCTAACATCAGCATATGTAACACCTAATATAGTAGAGAAAAACAGAATTCAAAGAATTTTAATTAAAGTTAATATAAATATGGAATTAAATAAATCAACAGGTTTAACTTTAAAAGACTATCAAAAAATATTTAAAGGAATATCAAATGATGCAAATAAGATTTTTGAAAGTAATGCAGAAGTATTTTATAATGTAGATAAAAAATATAATGTAAATGGGATATTTATAGCATCAATAGCAATACATGAAAGTGCCTGGGGAACATCACAAATAGCACAGGAAAAACATAACTTATTTGGATATGGCTCATATGATCAAACACCATATGAATCATCATACGATTTTGCTACATATGAAGAAGGAATAGAAACAGTTTCAAAATCTTTAGTAAAATATTACTTAAATCCATCAGGAACAAAAATCTATGGAGGAGAAACAGCAAGTGCTTGGTATTATAACGGACCAACATTAGAGGGAGTTAATCAAAGATATGCTAGTGACCCTGAATGGCACAAAAAAGTATTTTCTTATATGGAAATGTTATATAATAGACTTAAATAAAAGGAGTCAATATGAAAAAAATTAGAATTAAGAATTATAAATTAGTTTTTACAATATTAATATTGATATTATGTGTCACATCATTTCTATATTACGATTTAGTTTTTAAAGAAGTATTTGCAAGAGAAGAATTTACAAAACAAATTGTAAAATCAGCAGAAGAAAACAAAAATCCAATATTTAAGATACACAAGATAATTGTATATAGCAGTGCAAATGCTATTGATAAAAGTGAAAATGAATCATTAAAAGACTTAAGTATATTGCAATATTCAGATATTGCAATATATTTAGACAATACAAGTACAGTATATGATATGACAAGTGAAAATACGGTTAAAGAATTATATATAGATAATGTAAAAATTACAACAGGATCAGATAAAGGATATCAATATGTAAATTATAAAAACGCATTAGACTTTGCTAAATACAAAGAAATTTCAGAACCAGAAAGTGAAAAAATTGAATATAATATAATAACAAATAATAGTCAAAATGATAGTACAGATTATTCAAAACCTACATTTTATTCAGATTGCTCAAATCCAATTACTTTAGAATATATGAATCAAGATATTATAACAAATTATGCAGCATCTAGTGATGCAAATACTGTATCATTTAATGGGAAAGTGTTGCAAGAAGCAAACATAAATCTTGAGGATATAAATTATAATTTGAGTTTTAATATTAATATTATAAATAACTTAAATGAACACTTTGTTTGTACTGTAAAGCTTGACATTGATTTAAGTGATGAAGATGGTGGCGTTTATAAAGGATATAAATATGATACAAATACAGTTTCAGGGTATGAATATGAATTTCTTAAAATATCATAAAAAATGATAGAATTATAAACTTTTAAATTTATAGTTCTATCATTTTTTTATTGTTTTTTTTAATATTTATGATATACTTTAGAATATTAAGGAGGAGGAAAATATGGAATTTTTACACACAATAGAAATATACTTTTTACTATTCATAACATATTCATTTTTTGGATGGCTTATGGAAGTAATTTGTAAGTTAATACAAGAAAAAAGATTTATAAATAGAGGATTTTTAATAGGACCATATTGTCCAATATATGGATGGGGAGCATTAGCAATAACTATTTTATTAAAAAAATATTTAGATGATCCAATAGCACTATTTTTTATGTCTGTAATTATATGTTCGGTAATAGAATACTTAACAAGTTATATATTAGAGAAGAAATATCATGCAAGATGGTGGGATTACAGTAATAAAAAGTATAATATAAATGGAAGAATTTGCTTAGAAACATTAATTCCATTTGGACTTTTAGGAATGGTAATATCATACTTTACAAACCCAATATTTTTTAGTTGGTATTCATCTCTTAGTGATATTGGATTACATATAATATCAGGATTACTATTATTAATATTTATTACAGATAACATTGTTTCATCTAGAATAGTATCTGCAATCAAAGCAGAAGGAATAAAAGCAATAAAAGATAATACAGAAGAAATAACACAATTTGTAAAACAAAAATTAAGAGAAAGGTCTATGCTTCATAGAAGATTGGTTAATGCCTTTCCAAATATGAAAGACATACATTTTAAACTTAAAAAATAAAACTAAAGAGATGATAGTAATTAGATAAAAAATAATAAAATCTTTTAAGTTTAGGTATTTTTTATAAAAAATTCATATAATTACTTTGTTATTTCACTTAGTAATTGCTTATATTATATATCTAAACTACTTCTAAAATAATATAATTTATAAAATATAAAAAAATTTAATAATGAAAAAAACTTGTTGAATTTGGAAAAGTATGGTATGATTCAAGTAGATGTACAAAGCAAAATAAATGAAAATTTATGGCGCAAAGCCAAAGGTCTAAAAGTTATAAAGGATAACTCATGATGGCTAGGTTACACAGAAGAAAAGGGGGAATTTTATGAAAAAAGAAAAAATGAAATTATGGAACAAAATTGTAGTAGCAATTTTAGTAATAATACTTATGGCTATTATAGGTATTATGGCATATAAACTTTATGGACTAATCGATATGGATAATAGATTTCAAGCATTTGAAAAAATACCAACAGTAGAAACAAAAGGAAAATTATCTTATGACAAAGAAAAAAACTATGCTAAAGTAGAAGGAATGGACTATGTATTTCAAGATGGAATAGGAGTTAAAATAGACTCAATTAATATAACTGACGATACTTTTAAAGCAAATGTTAATTTAAAATTTAATAAAGAAATTGATTACAAAATTAATTACAAAATGTTAGATTTTTCATATGCAGTATATGACGAAAATAAAAATATTTATGATATAAGTACAAGAATGCGTATAGATAAAAATGAAAAATATGATTATAATTGGATTTTTATGGAAAAAGAACTTGGAGTATATGGTAATAAAGGATTAAATAGACCACACTTAGCAAGTAGTAGTGGAAGTGGAAATATATCAAGTAATGAAAGTGAAAAAATAGCTATTAACGGTATAGAAATTGAGACTAGAGATAAATTTCCAAAGAGTAAAAAAATCTATATTAAAATATTTGATATAGGATATTTTGAAGCTAATAAAGGAGAAGATGAAAAATTAAATGTTAAGAATTTTGATTTAAGCAATGCTAAATGGTTATTTGAATTTGATATTCCAGATGAAATGAATAAAAGAGAAACTATAAACTTAAAATTAGCAAATGAAATTCCAGGATTAGAAATATCAAAAATAACATTAACAGAAACAAAATTTGTGATGAATTTTAAATCAGAAGAATACCTAAATCTAATAGCTTCAGGAAAAGATATGGTAGGAGACGAATTTAGAAGAAGATGTGAAGAAATGCTAAATATTACAGATGGAGAAGGAAATAAATATCAAGAAGGTAGTGGTGGAACAATAGGAGATGGTGGATATAGTGTATCTTTCAATATTACTAAAAAAGATTTAGCTAAAAAATTGTTTATTAATTTTAAGGTAGGAGATAAAGAGTATAAGAGTGAATTAATAGAAAGTAAATAAAAAGCTAAAAAAGATTGTAAAAAAATTTACAATCTTTTTTTAACTTCAATGAAACCCCCCAGCTATGCTGGGGGATAATTATGAAGGTAATCGTAAGGTTAATAGAAATATTGATTATTATAATCTAGATATGATAATAGCTGTTCGGATATAGGACAAATTCAAAAAAATAACTAAAATTTTGTCACATATAAAATCATTTTTTAATGGAGGCTATAGTCAAGTTGAGTATAGCTTATAACTCGCTTATAGCCTACAATTTTATATTTAAAATCTTCATTTTAACTCATTTTTAACCCAATAATTTTAATTTTATATAATATAGTGTAATTTTATATAACACACAATAAAACGTTTTTCAAAATTGCATTTGACAAAAATTAAAAATCTGTGTATAATATAGATAGAAAATGAGAGCCACAGAAAATGTGGTTACCACATAAATTGTTATAACAACACATTCCCACTGGTCAAAGCAGAATGTGTTGTTTTTTATTGTTTATTAGTCCACATTATGTATATAATACACAACAAGGCTACGTTTACAGTTAGGGAGAATCCCAAAGCATATATTAAAGTTAATATAAATCCCATAAACAACCACCTCCTTGCTCTCGAATGTATCGAGTATTGAAAGTGGTAGCCACAACATATCTGCTATCTCATTTCCTACAATATCTACTATACAATAAATTTTTACATATTTCAAGCAAACATCACAAATTTTACAATTATTTTTTATTTTCACGAATATTTTATATTCGACAATAAAAATCAAATTTTATGGGCAATTTCAAGGCCAAAAAACGTTGATATGACAACATTTAAGAAATTATAATTATGATAAAATAGTGAAAAGCAAAAGAAAAAGAGGACTATTTTTTTAACCCAATTTTAACCCAGACACTTTAATTTATTATAACACAGAGTAAAACAAAAAAATAAAAAATCCCTATTTCTAGGGATTTTCTAACACATTTTAAAACTGTATAACACGTTGTAAAACTGTATTTTTGGAGGCGACACCCGGATTCGAACCGGGGATCAGAGTTTTGCAGACTCGTGCCTTAGCCACTTGGCTATGTCGCCGTATCTAATTAATTATATGCAAAGACTTAATTAATAGTACCAAAATAGAAAAATATTAAAAAATCTATATGGAGCGGGAAACGGGGCTCAAACCCGCGACCTCTGCCTTGGCAAGGCAGCGCTCTATCAACTGAGCTATTCCCGCATAATTAAGCAATTATTATGATACCAAATAATAGGGCTATTGTCAAGTAGTATTAAAAGCTTTTTTAAAATTCTCATGTAAGTTTGTCAAACATATATTACATTTTTTTGAAATTTTCTTAGTTATCTATGTTGCTTAAGATTTTAAAATTTAGTATTTATGATTTCAATATAAAACAAGGAAAAGTGATATAAAAAATATTTTTACAGGTTAACTGTATATTTTAGAATTCCCTAATTTGCATAAAATACTTAAAAATACAAATACTTATATAAAGGTGATTTCATGAACAATATAAAACACATTGAAGAAGAATACAATATAAAAAAGCAAATAGCAGAAATATTTGGAACAATATTAGGCTCATTTGTAATATCAATAGGTATATCATCATTTTTGTTACCAAATCAATTATCTTCAGGAGGAATTGCTGGAATAGGAACAATCATATATTACCTGTTAAAAATACCAATGGGAACAACAATAATATTATTAAATATTCCATTGTTTTTAATTTCAATATTAAAAATCGGAAAAAGTTTTTTTGTAAAATCATTAATAGGAACAATATCATTATCAACTTTTATCGATTGCTTAGATAAATTTAAACCACTAACACAAGATAGATTTTTAGCATGTATATATGGAGGAATAATAATAGGAGTAGGGACGGCTATTATATTAAAAGTAAATAGTTCAACAGGAGGAACAGACATGGTAACATATATAGCCAAAAAATATAAACCAAGTATTAGAACAGGAAATATAATTGTTATAATAGATATTATAATAGTAACATTAAATATGTTTTTTTTCAGAGAAATAGAAATTGGATTATATTCAGGGATTGCAATTTATTTAATGGGAAAAATAATAGATATATTATTTGAAGGAATAGATTTTACAAAACTCATTTTTATAGTATCTAAAAAAAGCGAAGAAATAGCCGAAAAAATAGGGAAATCAATAGAAAGAGGAACAACAGGAATATATGGAAAAGGAATGTACACAAATGAAGAAATATTAATATTAATGTGTGCAGTAACAAGAAGAGATGTATCAAAAGTAACAGAAATAGCAAAAAAAATTGACAAAAATAGCTTTATAATAATAACAAATTCAAGAGAAGTATTAGGACAAGGATTTAAAAGAGCATAAAAAAATTTACAAAAGTAAAGATTAAATTTGCATTAGAAATATACACAAACTAACAAAAATATAGTATAATTACAATTAGTAAAAAAATAAAAACTATCCAAACTTATAACTCACTTAAAATATATAAAGTAAATAAAACAATAATAGTAATATTAAATAAATAATAAAAAATAAAAATTATCTAGTATTATGTTTGAGAAAAATACAAATTAAGTAATTAGGAATAAAAAGTTATCTGTGTTAATATATGCCTGAGAAAGGAATTAAAGTAAATATGAAAGAACAAAAATATATAATAGAAAGTCCCAATTCATTTGAATTAAAAGACATATTTGACTGTGGACAATGTTTTAGATGGAATAAAGAAAATGATGATAGTTATACTGGAATATGGAAAAATAATGTAGTAAATGTGAAAAAAGAAAATGATACTATCATTTTTACAGGAGTTAGTAGTGCTGAAAATTTTGAAGAAGAAATAAATAAATATTTTGACATGAATAGAGATTATGAAGAAATAAAAGAAAAATTATCAAAAATAGATGATAATATGAAAACAAGTATAGAATATGGAAAAGGAATAAGAATTCTAAATCAGGAATTATGGGAAACAATAATTTCTTTCATAATTTCAGCTAATAATAATATTCCTAGAATAAAAGGAATAATAGAAAGATTATCAAAAAAGCATGGAAAGAAAATTGAATGGAACGGAAAGGAATATTATACATTTCCTACACCAGAAGAACTAAAAGATGTAACGGTCGAAGAATATAGAAGTTTAGGATTAGGGTTTAGAGATATACGATTATATGAAACTACAAAAATGATATTAGATAAAGAAGTTGATTTAGAAAAATTACAAAATAATTCAAACACCATAGAGGTAAGAGATAAACTTTTAACATTATCAGGAGTAGGTCCAAAAGTTGCAGACTGTATTTTGTTATTTTCAACCCTAAAAAGATTTGAAGTATTTCCAATAGATGTTTGGGTAAGAAGAGTTATGAATGATTTATACATAAAAAATGAAGATGAAAACAAAGTAAGCAAAAAACAAATTGAAAATTTAGCAAAAGACAAATTTGGAGATTTAGCAGGCCTTGCACAGCAATATTTATTTTATTGGAGAAGAGAGGCATAATAATTAAATATATTTTTCTAGAGTAAAAATATTAGAAATGAGCGGGATTAAAAATATAAGATAATATAAAGAACTATGAAAATATGATTAGTTAAAAACAAATTTTATTATATGTTTTTTTGTATATTAATAAGTATATATAAAATAATGACTAAGTAGGAGAAAAAATATGGGTTTAAGAATAATTTATGGAAAAGCAGGAACTGGAAAAAGTAGCTTTTGCTTTTCAGAAATAGCAAATCTAGTAGAAAAACAAGAAAATATATATTTTATAACACCAGAACAATTCTCATTTACAGCAGAAAAGAACTTAATGAACTATTTAAAAGAAGAAGCTGTAATAAATGCAGAAGTAATAACCTTTAGTAGACTAGCACATAGAATTATGCAAACAGTAGGAGGCAACTCAAAAAGCACACTTTCAAAATGTGGAAAAGCAATGCTAATGTATTCTATCCTAGACAATAATAAAAATAATTTCAAGTTTTTAGGAAAATCTGATGAAAATATAGAAACAGCAATGCAAAGTATCACAGAAATGAAAAAACACGGAATTAGTTTAGAAAAATTAAAGAATGAAACAGAGAATTTAGAAGACAAATATTTAAAAACAAAATTAGAAGATATTAAATTAGTATATGAAAATTTTGAAAATCAAATATCAGAAAAATATATTGAAGAAACAGATTTACTAACAATACTTTCAAAAAACATAAAAGATGTAGATTTTATCAAAAATAGTATAATATATATAGACGAATTTTCAGGATTTACAAGTCAAGAATATGAAGTAATAAAAGAACTAATAAAATATGCAAAACAAGTAAATATAACAATTTGCATAGATGAATTAGATTTTAACACAAATCCTGATATTGATGTTTTTTATTCAAACAAAAAGACATTAAGAAAAATAATAAACCTAGTAAATCAAGAAAAACTAAAATTAGAAGATCCAATAAAATTAGAAGAACAATATAGATTTAAGAACAATGAATTAAGACATCTAGAAAAAAATATATACAATATAAAATCCACAAAATACGAGAAAAATGTGGAAAATTTACATTTGTTTTTAGCTAAAAACCAATATTCTGAAATAGAAAATATAGCAAAAACTATAACAAAATTGGTTAGAGAAAAAGGTTTAAGATATAAGGATATAGCAATTATAGCAAAAAATATTGATACATATTCTTCTTTAATTAGAAGTATTTTTTCAGACTATGAAATACCAGTATTTATAGATGAAAAAAGAGATTTAAATCAAAATATAATTGTTCAATATATAATTTCAATTTTAGAAATATTTGCAAGTAATTTCTCAAATGAATCAATTTTTAACTATATAAAACTAGGATTTTTAGATATAGAACAAGATGAAATATTTAAATTAGAAAATTACTGTAATAAATGGGGAATAAAAAGAAATAAATGGAAAAAAGATTTTGAATATGAATTAAATGATGAGAATAAAAAGCAAGATATAGAAAGACTAAACGAAATAAGAAAGCAAATTATAAATCCATTAATAAAATTAAAGAGCAATATTGATAAAGAAAGAACAGGAATAAATATATCAAAACAATTATATAGTTTTATGCAAGAAAATAATATTGAAGAAAAGATTTCTATAAAAATAGAAGAATTAAAAAGTTTAGGATTAATAGACTTAGCAAATGAATATATAGCTAGTTATAAAATAATCTTAGATATTTTAGATGAAATAGTAATTGCCTTTAAAAATGATAAATTAACATTTGATAAATATAATAAAATATTAAAGATAGGTTTGAAAAATAGTGGCTTAGGAAAGATACCAGGAACTCAAGACCAAGTAACTTTTGGAGATGTAGATAGAACTAGAAGCCACAAAGTAGATACCGTTTTTATAATAGGTTTAAATGATGGAATATTTCCAAGTGTAAATAAAGATGAAGGATTTTTAAATGATAGTGATAGAGAAATCTTGAAAAATGATGGACTAGAACTAGCAAATGGAACTATTGAAAATCTTTATGAAGATAATTTCAATATATATAAAGTATTTTCAACAGCTGAAAACAATATATATATGTCATATTCTTCATCAGATAGTGAAAGTAAATCATTAAGACCATCAATGTTAATAAATAAGATAAAAAAAATATTTCCAAATCTTTCAGAAGAAAGTGATGTAATAAATAAAAAATATGAAATAGTAAATAAAAAAATAACATATGAGGAATTAATAGAAAATATATACAAATTAAAAAATAAAGAAAAAATAGAAAGTATTTGGTATAATATTTATGAATATTACAAACAACAATTAGAGTGGGAAGAAAACTTAAAGGAAGACTTTGAAGGATTAAAATATACAAATCTTCCTAAAAATATAAAACAAGAAAATATAAATAAACTATATGGAAATACATTAAATACAAGTGTATCAAGATTAGAGCAATATAGAAAATGTCCATTTTCATATTACTTACAATATGGATTAAGGCTTAAACCAAAAGAAGAGTTAAAAGTTCAAAGCTTTAATACAGGTTCATTTATGCACGAAACAATAGATGAATTTTTCAAATATGTAAAAGAAGAAAAAATAAATTTACCAGAACTAGATGAGATACAAATTCAAGAAATCGTTTCAAAAATAATAGATGAAAACTTAAATTTATCAAAAAATTATATATTTACAGCAACAGCAAAATATAAAATACTAGTAAAAAGACTAAAAAAAATAGTTAGTCAAGCTTTAAAATATATAATAGAAACATTAATATATAGTGACTTCAATATAGAAGGAACAGAAATCGAATTTGACAAAAAAGGAAAATATAAGCCAATAATTTTAGAACTAGAAGACGGGAAAAGAGTAGAAATAAAAGGAAAAATAGACAGAATAGATACTGCAACAAGTGATGATGGTAAGTACTTAAGAATAATAGATTACAAATCTTCAAGTAAAAACATTGACTTAAATGAAGTTTATGCAGGTTTACAAATTCAATTACTAACATATATGGATGCTGTATGTAAAGAAGAAGATTTAATGCCAGCAGGAGTATTTTATTTTTCACTATTAGAGCAAATGATAAAAGCAGATAAAAAAGTATCAGAAGAAGAAATTGAAGATATGATAAGAAAAAACTTCAAAATGAAGGGACTAATTGTAGCAGATGTAAAAATAATAAAAATGAATGATAATACCTTAGAATCAGGAAGCTCTAAAATGGTACCAGCAGCAATAACAAAAGCGGGAACGGTAAGACATGACTGGACTAACGGTGTAGAAAAAGATGAATTTAAAGTATTACAAGATTATATATATAAAACAATAAAAGATATAGCAAAAGAAATATTAAAAGGAAGAATAGACTTAAAACCATATAATAAAGCAGGAAAAACACCATGTGAATATTGTGAATATAAAGCAATTTGTGGATTTAATCCAAGAATGAAAGATAATAAATATAATTATATAGACCAAAAAACAAAAGATGAGATAATAGAAAAAATGAAAGGAAAATAAAATATGGATTTATCAAATGAGAATATAATTCATGTAAATAAAAATGGAGTTCAGTATATTCAATTTAGAAAATTATTAGAATATAGTGACATAATAAGACATGCTTATAGCTTAGGAACAGATGTAAATTTTAGAACAGCAAAAGTAAATAAACAACAGCTTTTAAGAAATGAATATGAATTAGCAATAAACTCATATAAAAACTTGTGTGATTCAATAGGAAGTAATTATATAAATACAGTAAAAACTAATCAAAATCATACAGATACAATAAAAATAGCCAATAAAAAAATAAAAGAAGATGAGCCAGATTTTAATTTAGAAGAATACAAGGAAACAGATGGATTAGTTACTAATAAGAAAAATTTAATATTATCAACAACAAATGCAGATTGTATTTTATTATTACTATTTGACCCAATTAAAAAAGTAATTGCAAATGTTCATTCAGGTTGGAGAGGAACATTACAAAGAATTTCTACAAAAGCTATTGAGAAAATGGAAAAGGAATATAATTGTAATCCTAAAGATATAATATGTTGTATTTGTCCAAGTATTAGAAAATGTCATTTTGAAGTAGAAAAAGAAGTAAAAGATATGTTTGAAGAAGAATTTAAAAATATAATAGAAAAAAATAATATTATAACAGAAACTATTTCAAGTAAAAAATGGACAATAGACACTGTATTAATAAATCAAATAATATTAGAAGAAAAAGGATTAAAAAAAGAAAACATAATAGATAGTAAATTATGTAGTGTTTGTAATTCTAACTTAGTACATTCATATAGAGTAGAAAAGGAAGGATATGGGTTAGAAACAGCAATAATAGAATTGAAATAAAGGATGTAATAAATATGTTTGAAACATGGGAAGAATTAGAAGAATCGATAAAAGGATGTAATAAATGCAAATTATATAAAACTAGGCAAAATATAGTATTTGGTGAAGGAAATAAAAATGCTAAAATAATGTTTATAGGAGAAGGACCGGGAGCAGACGAAGATAGACAAGGAGAACCTTTTGTAGGAAAAGCAGGACAATTAATGAATTTAGCGTTTGATATTCTAGGAATAAAAAGAGAAGAAATATATATTGCTAATGTTGTGAAATGTAGACCACCATCAAATAGAAATCCAGAAGATGATGAGGCTTTTGCATGTTTAAATTATCTAAGAAATCAAGTGATGCTAGTAAAACCAGAAATAATAGTATTATTAGGGAATGTAGCTCTAAAAAACATACTAGGAAAAGAATATGGAATAACAACTTCAAGGGGAAAGTGGATAGAAAAAAAGGGAATAATGTATATGCCAACTTGGCATCCAGCAGCATTATTGAGAGATGAAAGTAAAAAAATAGACTTTATAAAAGATTTAAAATTAGTTATGGAAAGATTGGGAGAGGAATTGTAAAATTGAGAGACTTTAAGAAAATAATAGACAATATACACAAGAGCGAAGAAAATGTGAATTTTAGACAAAAAAATAGAATAAAAAAGGAAGAAATTCAAATTTGGATAAGTAAATTGCTAAAAATGGTAGATGAAGCAATGCAATCAATATATGAAAATTTAAAGGAAAATCCACTAGACAATCAAGGAATAGAAAATATATCATACAATATGATAGAAGGAATAGAAGATATATTTAGAAAATATTTGGAAAGAGTTTCAGAAGCTATGTCTTTAGGTGGTTTTTCACATATGTATAATTCATATAAGCAATTATACTATAACCCAGAAGAATTGATAGAAATTTATGAAAAGATAAAAAATGAAAAAGTATCTAGAAAATTCAGAATGACAAAAAATGTAAAAGCAAATAAGGAAACTGTAGTTAGGGAAGTTTTAAGTAATTATAGAGAAATAAGTAATGGGATACCAGAAGAAGAAAAAAGGATTATTATAGGATATAAAAATTCAAATCAATTTAGAAAGCTTTTGAAAGAAGAATTTGCACAAGAAGATATAAATGATATAAGAAACATTGGGAAATTTGTAGGTTATGAAAAAGGAAATTTTATAGAATTCTTTAAAGAACAAAAAAGTAATATTGAAAAAAATACTAGAGAAGCATATATACAGTCAATTATTGTATTAATAAATATTTTAGATCAATTAAAGTTATTAGCTAAATATCAAAGAGAGTATAAGCAAGAGTTAAATAAAATGGATTTAGGAGAATTGGCATATGAAATAAATGGACAAGGAAAAGAACTTGGTATGAAAGAACTATTTTCAGAAGAAAATTTAAAGAAATTGCCAATTAAAACATTAATGGCACAAAGTGCTTTTTGGAGTAATAGATTAACAAAAGAAATAGAAAGAATGAACAATGCAAAATTCATTTGTAAAGATTTAGACTTAATTAATAAAATAGTAAAGTTTAGAATAGAAAAAACGAATGGAAAAGAAGAACTAATAAGTGAAGATGTTATAGAAAAGGAATTAGAAAAGATAGCATTTCTAAATATAGTCATAGAAAAAATAATCAATCAAGTAGAAGAAGATATAAAAAATACTGGAATAGATGGAGAAGTTGATATTGAGTCATATATAAGAAAAATATCTGCAGACTATCAGGAAGAGTATTTAAAATATTTTAATAAGAAGCTTCCAATGTGCAATAATATAATAGGAAATGATATAGAACAATTTATAGTCGCAAAAAATATGATAAATAATTTATATAAAGGAAAAAGTGCAATAAATTTTGCACTTTTAGAAGAAGCACTTTTAAATGAAAAAATATTAAATTGGGGATATATAGAAGAAGAGAAAGATGAAAAATTTGTACTTCTAGGATTTGACATTGAAAAGTTAAGTGGACCATTGTTTTTACATATACCATTGAAAGAAATAGAGGAATTTTTAGAGAGAAATAGATTAGAAAGTAAAATCCCAATTTATCAAGGAGAAAATGATTTTAAAATTAATGGAAAAACAATTACGAGAAAATTATTAATGCCAATTGATAATGGAAAAATAAAAAAATTAGAAGAATTTAAAATAAATCAGACAGAAGAAAGGGACAAATTTAATTTTATTGAGCACTGTAAGTATATTGTAAGTGGTGATACACAGAAATATCCTAAACATTTAAAAAAGATAAAATATATAGGAAAAGGAAAAAAACAAAAACAAAAATTAGTGATTGAAAAAGAATATATTAATTTAGAAACAAAAGAAAAGTATAAAAAAGATAAAGATGGGAATTTTGAAAAAATAGAAGAGTATACTAGATAGGTGGTCAGTCAAATTGACATGAGAAATTGTAATAGATAAAATAAATTAGAATATATTAGTAAGTGAAAAGAGGAAAAAATGAAAGAAGAGATAGAAGAAAAACTAAATTATTGCTTGAATTGCAAAGTTAAACCATGTTCTAAAAAAGGCTGTCCATTGCATAATAATATACCAGAATTTATAGAATCACTAAAAAAAGAAGAATATGTAGAAGCATATAAAATATTATCAGAAACTACTGTATTATCCGGAATATGTGGAAAAATATGCCCACATGATAAACAATGCCAAGGAGCATGTGTACGAGGAATAAAAGGTGAACCAGTATCTATAGGTGAATTAGAAAACTATGCATATGAAAGAGCATATGAACAAAATTACAGATTAGTAGATTGTTATGAGACAAAAGAAAAGAAGAATAAAAAAGTAGCAATAATAGGAGGAGGACCATCAGGGTTAACATGTGCAGCATTTTTGGCAAAAGAAGGTATTGATGTTACTATATATGAAAAATATAAATATCTAGGTGGTTTATTAGTATTTGGAATTCCTAATTTTAGATTAAATAAAAGTAGAGTAGAAGAAGTAATAAATCAAATATTAGAACTAGGAATAAAAGTAGAATATGAGAAAGAATTAGGAAGAAACTTAAATTTAGAAGAATTAGAGAAAAAATATGATGCAATATTTTTAAGTATAGGAGCTAATAAATCAACTAAAATGGGAGTTGAAGGAGAAGAATTAAATGGAGTATATGGTGGAAATGAATTATTAGAATATAATTTGCATCCTAATTATAAAAATAAAAATGTTGCAATAATAGGAGGAGGAAATGTTGCCATAGATTGTGCAAGAACGATAAAAAAACTAGGAGCTAGAAAAGTAACAATCATATATAGAAGAGAAGAAGAACAAATGCCGGCAGAAAGAAAAGAAATAGAAGAAGCAAAAAAAGAAGGAATAGAATTTGCATTTAAAAATAACATAGTAAAAATTATAGGAGAAAAATCAGTAGAAAAGATAGAGATAATAAAAACAGAATTAATAAAAAAAGAGGGAGAAGAAAGATTATTTCCGATTAATATAGAAAATAGTAATTATATAATAGATATGGACTATGTTATAATGGCTTTGGGTTCAAAAACATCAGAAATAGTAAGTAAACTAGGACTTGAACTAAATAAATGGGGAAATATAAAAATAGATGAAAAATATAGAACATCAAAAGAAAAAATATATGCAGGTGGAGATTTAGCTGGAATTAAAGGAACTGTTGCTTGGGCTGCATATTCAGGAAGGGAAGCTGCGAAAAATATATTAATTGATATTATAGGTTAGTCTTTTAAAGTTACTATATAATAGCTTTTATAAATTAGCCGCTGAAAATATTTGATAATTAGGATTTTTTTGAATTTTGACTACTTATTTCATTCAGAAAGAATTGGTAAGGCTTCCTTATGAGCCTCTCTCACTCAGACCCCTTCATATTTCAGGTACCGTGAGCATTCCTCATTAGAAAGCCTAACAAACTCTAATCTTCATTCCATGCGAACGTCAAAATTCAAAAAAATCCTAATTATCAACTATTTCCAGCTTCTCTACAATAAAAACTATTATCCTGTAATCTTTTTAATAGTATATCTAAAATTCATCATTTTTATTATAAACATTATTAGATTTATTTCCTAATATTAATCTTTTTAAATACTTAAAGAAGGAAGATATTTTATTTTCTTTTTTTACAATTAAATTAAGTGAAGGAATATCTGTGCCATTTTCTAAAGCATTATATTTTTCTTCAAGTAAATCCATTTTCTGAATATAATAATCATTGAAAAATGTATATCCGTCACAATATCCTAAATAATTTTTAAAAGAGTAAAGTTTTTTTCTATAATTCTCAATTTCTTCTAAATTAAAAATTTTATCAAAGGTACTGTCAAAGTAACTTGAAATAATTAGATTTTGAGTTCTTAAAAAAGTTAACTTTATTTCATTTTTCAACTCATCAATTTTTTTCACCATATCATCAACTTTTTTAGTCTGCGAATCAGAATTTATAATTTTATTATTTAATTTTATAATATCTTCTTCTGCAAAAAGAATATCATCAATAGCATTTTGAATAGTCATAAAAGTTTTTTTAGAAGTTATATCAGCAAATAAAAATTTAAAATCATCATTACTATTCAAGGTACTCTTAAATAATACATCTTCACCAACTAAATAAGCTAACTGATTTACTAAACAACATTCTAATGGATAATATGAAGGACTAGTAGTTTCAAAAGTAATTCCAAAATATTTAACATATTCTTTTGGAATACCAATAATCTTAGAAGACATAAGTTGAACAGATGCTTCATTAAGTCCAAGACCATATATTTTAAATTCAGTATAATCACATAATCCCATTTTTAATAAATAATTTTTTTTATCTTTTACTTCTTGTAGATAATGTATACATTCATGAACTGCAAATTCTTCCATATCATCATCTGGTATATGTTCATTGAAATAAATAGAAGAATTTTTATAAAAATAATTTGCTTCTGCCATTCCATCAGGCATTTTAGCTTTATACATATCTAATCTTGATAATTTTATAAATAATTCATTTTCATTTAAACCATAATCAGGAAAAGTTTCACAAAGTTTCGATGCAATATTTTTTGCAATAGAATTTATTTTTAAAGTATCTAATTTTTCAATAATTTCAATTCCATCTTTTTTTAAATCTGATTTAATACTCATATAAAACTCCTTAAAATAATCTAATAATATTATATAATAAAAATAACGATGCTAAATGTCAAAAATATTAAAATTATGTGACATTTAGGTTACGAAAAATATATTAAGAGAATATAGGTTAATTTATGATAATAAAAAAGCAAGAAAAATAAACAATGAATAAGAAAAAAGAATATAAATAGATAGAATGTCGAAAAATGACGATGAAAAAATCTTGACAACAAAGTTTTAGGAATATATAATGTTCATGCATTAATTTCAATTAGAATCAATAGTTCAAGTAAGAAAGGAGGAAGGATTATGACACAAGAACAAAGAGATGCTATGCTTATGGAAATATTATCAAAAGTAAATAATCAAGAAAAAGGTTTATCTAAAATAATGAATAAGTTAGATGAACACGAAAAAATGATTTTAAAATTAGATGAAAAAATTGATATTGTTCATGATAAATTAAATGCAAAAATAGATGTAGTTTATAATAAATTAAACAATAAAATAGAAATGTTAAATGATAAAATAGATGAAGTTGATAAAAAACTAAGTAATAAAGTTGAAGTTTTAAGAAATAGAGTAGAATTTGTAGACAAAAAATTTGAAAAATTATATTTTGAATTAGACATGCAAATCAAGCAAATATACATAGAGCATGGAAAAATACTAAGAGAACAAGATAAAGTGCTAATACATCATGGAAAAATGCTAGGAGAACAAGGCAAAATATTAGTAGAGCATGGCAAAATACTAAAAGAAAACTCAAAGAAATTAGAAATAGTTGAAAGAGACTATGGGTTAATGTTAGAATATCATCAAAAAAAGATTCAAAGTTTATAATCAAATGAAAATTTATATCAAACAATTATTTCAAAATCAGGTTAAAAAATAACCTATTAGAGTTTTAAGTCCAATAGGTTATTTTAAATATTATTTTATTACTATATTATAAATCTTATTTTTTACATAAATTTCCTTAACAATATTTTTACCTTCTAATTTAGAAGAAATTGTATTATGTACTTTTTCTTTAACAGAAGCTTCATCTTCATCTAAAGAAATATTTACAGTAGCCTTTAATTTTCCATTGAATTGAATAGGTAAAGTAATTTCATCAGCAATAGTTTTATCCTCATCATATTTAGGCCATTCCATATAAGCAAGCATTTCATCGCCATTTAATACTGTTTGCCAAAGTTCTTCTGTTATATGTGGTGCAACTGGATTTAAAAGTTGTAAAAATGTTTTAAATTCAGCCTTGTTGATAGATTTTTCTTTATAAAATTCATTAACCATTGACATAAAAGTTGATATTACAGTATTAAATTTCATCTCTTCTATGTCAGAAGAAACTTTTTTAATTGCTCTATGCATCATTTTTTCGAACTTTGGAGAATAATTATCTCCATCAACTAATATATTTTGTAAATTCCAAACTCTATCTAAGAATTTAGAACAACCTTTAATACTTTCCATAGACCATGGAGCTGTTTGGTCAAATGGTCCCATAAACATTTCATAAACTCTAAAAGAGTCAGCACCAAATTCATTTACAATGTCATCTGGGTTTACAACATTACCTTTAGACTTAGACATTTTTTCACCATTAGAGCCTAAAATCATTCCATGAGAAGTACGCTTTTGATAAGGTTCTTTAGTTGGAACTACACCTATATCATATAAGAATTTATGCCAAAATCTTGAATATAATAAGTGTAAAGTAGTATGTTCCATTCCACCATTATACCAATCAACAGGAGACCAGTATTCTAAAGCTTCTTTGGATGCCAAAGCAGAATCATTATGAGCATCCATATATCTCAAATAATACCAAGAAGAACCAGCCCATTGAGGCATAGTATCAGTTTCTCTTGTAGCTTTAGAACCACAATGAGGACAAACTGTATTTACCCATTCAGTATGACGAGCAAGAGGAGATTCTCCATTTTCTCCAGGTTCATAATCTTCAACTTCTGGTAATCTTAAAGGTAGTTCAGATTCAGGAACAGGAACCCATCCACATTTATTGCAATGAATCATTGGTATAGGCTCACCCCAATAACGTTGTCTTGAAAATACCCAATCACGTAATTTGAAATTAACTTGTTTTTTTCCAATATTATTTTTCTCTAAATATTCTAATACCTTATTTTTAGCCTCATTAACAGATAAACCATCTAAGAAATCAGAATTTATTAAAACTCCACTTTCAACATCAGTAAAAGCTTCTTCTTCAATATTACATTCAACATCATCAGATACTGATTTAATAACTTGTTTGATAGGTAAATTGAATTTTTTAGCAAATTCATAATCACGCGAATCATGTCCAGGAACAGCCATAATTGCACCAGTACCATAAGTAATTAAAACATAATCAGAAATCCAGATAGGAATTTCTTTACCAGTAAGAGGATTTATAGCTTTAATTCCTTTTATTTCACAACCTGTTTTTTCTTTATTTAATTCAGCTCTTTCAAAATCAGATTTTAGTGAAGCTAAATGTCTATAATTTTTAATTTCATCCATATTAGTTATTTTATCAGCTAATTTCTCAATAATATTATGTTCAGGTGCAACAACCATATAAGTAGCACCAAATAAGGTATCTGGTCTAGTTGTATATACAGTTAAAGTTTCTTGAGAATCTGAAATTTTAAAATTAACTTCAGCTCCTTCGCTACGACCAATCCAATTAATTTGTTGAGCTTTAATTTTATCTAAGAAATTAACTTCATCTAAATCATTAATTAGCCTTTCAGCATATTTAGTAATTCTTAGCATCCATTGACTTTTTTCCTTTTGAACAACAGGGCTACCACATCTTTCACAAACTCCATTTACAACTTCTTCATTAGCAAGACCAACTTTACAACCAGTACAGAAGTTAATTGGCATTGTAGCTTTATAAGCTAAGCCATGTTTATAAAGTTGTATAAAAATCCATTGAGTCCATTTGTAATATTCTGGATCAGTAGTATTTACTTCTCTTGACCAATCAAAAGAAAAACCAAGAGACTTTAATTGTTCTCTAAAATGATTAATATTTTGCTCAGTAGTGATTTTTGGATGAACATGAGTTTTAATTGCATAATTTTCAGCAGGTAAACCAAATGCATCAAAACCAATAGGAAGTAAAACATTATATCCTTGCATTCTTCTCTTTCTAGCAATAATATCTAATGCAGTATAGCTTCTTGGATGTCCAACATGAAGTCCTTGACCAGAAGGATAAGGAAATTCAATTAAGCCATACCACTTTTTCATAGTATAGTCATTTTTTGCATTAAAAACTCCTTCACTATACCATTTATTTTGCCATTTTTTTTCTATCTCTTTAAAATTATATGACATAAAAAAGCCCCTTTCAAAAAATATTTTTTGTATTATATAACAAAATTAGGAATAAAGCAAGAACTAGAGATTCAAAAAAATCCTATAAATGCTAATAAATTAGTAAGTAGAAAACTATTTTTAGAAATAGAATTTACTTTTTTATTCAAGCATAATTCTATTGCATAAAAAGAAGAAAAATGTTAGAATTTGCATTGAGGTGTTAAAAAGATGATAGATATAACAAAAGCAAAGAAAGCATTTAAAGAATATATACAAAATTATGATATAAATAATCCAAAAGTAAAATTAAAAATAGCTCACATTGAAAGAACAGCTAATATAGCAAGGAAAACAGCAGAAAGTTTAAATCTAGAAAAAGAAGATATAGAATTAGCTGAGTTAATAGGTCTATTACATGATATAGGAAGATTTGAACAAGTTAAAAGGTATAATACATTTGCAGACCATTTAAGTGAAAATCATGCTAAATTAGGTGTGGATATTTTATTTGAAGAAAATTTGATAAGAGAATTTATAGAGGATAATCAATATGATAGAATAATAAAATTAGCAATATTAAATCATAACAAAGATAAAAAGGATATAACAAAAAATATAACAGAAAAAGAAGATTTACATATAAAATTAATTAGAGACAGTGATAAAACAGATATAATATATTTATTAACATTTGAAGACAAAAAAGCTGCATGGGAAAAAGAAGATTTGTCAGGAGAAGTATTCACAGAAGAAATTTATAGGGAATTTATAGAAGACAAAACTATATTTTATCCTAATATGCAAACATATGCAGATAGATTGATAGGACATTTTGCTTTTGCATATGATTTTAATTATCAATATGGATTAAAAATAATATATAACAATAAATATTATACTAAAATTTATAATAGATTTAATTTTAATAATAAAAAGACAGAAGAAGAATTTAAAAATATATACGAAATAACCATTAATTATATAAAAGAAAGGTTAAATAAAAACAATATTAGATATTCAAAAAGCAGAGAAAAAATTTATTCTATATAGTGAATTTTATGATTTAAGAATGAAAATATAAAGGATGATAAAAATTGGGCAAAAAATTATTAATAACAGAAAAACCATCAGTAGCAATGGAATTTGCTAAGGCATTAAAAATTACAATAAATAGAAAAAATGGGTATTTAGAATCAAATGAATGGATAATAACATGGTGTGTAGGACACTTAGTAACAATGAGTTATCCTGACAAATATGACGAAAAATTAAAATTTTGGAGACTAGATACATTACCATTTATACCCAAAGAGTGGAAATATGAAATAATTCCAAATGTGCAAAATCAATTTAATATAATAGAACAATTAATGCATAGAGAAGATATTGAAGAGATATATAATGCAGGAGACTCGGGAAGAGAAGGAGAATATATACAACGATTAGTTTTTATGATGGCAAAGCCAAATCCTAAAATAAAAATAAAAAGAGTATGGATAGATTCACAAACAGAAGAAGAAATTTTAAGAGGGATTAAAGAAGCAAAAGATGAATCAGAATATGATAGTTTATCAGATAGTGCATATTTAAGAGCAAAAGAGGATTATTTGATAGGAATAAACTTTTCAAGATTATTATCAATAATATTTGGAAGAAGATTAGCAAAAGATATAAATGAAGAAAAGGCATCGATTTCAGTAGGAAGAGTAATGACTTGTGTATTAGGAATGGTTGTTGCAAGAGAAAGAGAAGTCAGGAACTTTGTAAAAACAAAATATTATAAAATAGTTGGAGAATTTGGAGAAGAAAATTTATCATTCAAAGCTGATTGGAAAGTAACTGAAAAATCAGAATTATGGGAATCTACTAAACTATATAATGAAACAGGATTCAAGAAAGAAAATGATGCGAAAAAATTCATAATGAGTTTAGCAGGAAAAAAAGCAAAAATAACAGAATTAAAAAAATCAAAACAAAAAGAAAACGCACCATTATTATTTAACCTAGCAGAAATACAAAATGAATGTACAAAAAGATTTAAGATAAAACCTGATGAGACATTAGAAATAATACAAAATTTATATGAAAAAAAATTAGTAACATACCCAAGAACAGATGCAAGAGTTTTATCAACAGCAGTGAGCAAAGAAATAACCAAGAATTTAAATGGAATAGCAAAAGGATTTAAGAATGAAGAAGTACAAGGATATATAAAAAAGATGGCAGAAGAAAAATATTCTACTAATTTAGCAAAAACAAAATATGTAAATGACAGTAAAATAACAGACCATTATGCAATAATTCCAACGGGACAAGGGTATGAAAACTATAACAATTTACCCCAATTACAAAAAGATATATATTTAGTAATACTAAAAAGATTTTTAGCCATATTTTATCCACCAGCGCAATATAATAAAATTCAAATGACAATAGAGGTAGAAACAGATGAAAGTAATAAAAAGGTAGAAACTTTTATAGCAAGTGGGAAAGTATGTGTAGATAAAGGATATTTAGAAATTTTAAAACCAAATGAGAGTAAAAAATCCACAAATAGTGAAAAAAATGTGGAAAACATTGAGAATAACAAGGAAAACGAATTAGAAATATTAAGTAAACTAAAAAAAGGACAAGAAATAGAAGTAAAAAATTATGAAATAAAAGAAGCAGAAACTTCACCACCAAGTAGATATAACTCTGGTTCGATAATATTAGCAATGGAAAATGCAGGTAAATTAATAGAAGAAGAGGAGTTAAGAGAACAAATAAAAGGTGCAGGAATAGGCACAAGTGCAACAAGAGGAGAAATTATAAAAAAATTAGAAAAAATAAAATATATAGAAATAAATACAAAAACACAGATTGTAACTCCAACTAAAAAGGGAGAATTAATTTATGATATAGTAAATCAATCAATGCCAGATATGTTAAACCCAAAACTTACTGCTAGTTGGGAAAAAGGATTAGATTTAGTCGCTAAAAAAGAAATAGAACCAGAGGAGTTTATGGTAAAATTGGAAAGATATATAAATTCAAAATTTAACAGGTTAATAGTTAAGATGTAAGGTAATTTATCATTATAATAAGTACCGGACAAAAATTATCCAAAAGGAAAAGCAAACTATAATTATATAATTTGCTTTTCTTTTTGGATCTAGAATGTTGAGACATCAATGCTCTTATTCTTAAGAGAAAATTTAATTGGTACCCCAGAACCATCAGCTACTCGAGTAGAATCGAATAATGCTTTTTCAATTTTTCCTTCATCTTCGAAAGTCAAAAGACTAAGAGCTTCTTTTTCGATTGTTTCTGAATCTTTGACAGGATCCAATTCAGGATTTATTTCAGAAACAGTGATTAAGGCTTGAGTAGCATATCTGTTAATAACAGATGTAAACCGGTTCAAGATAAGATCACCTTGTGAAGGTGAATAACTTAACTCAACGTTGAAATCTCCTAATGATGTAGTAATAATATGTCTCATATTGTTTTCCTCCTTAATCCCCAATAGGGATGATGAATATTAATTGTTAAGTAACTATTTACATTATACATCAAATTTACATAAAAGTCAAATAGTTATGTGTTGAAAAAGTAAAAAAATGTTAAAAACATATAATACGAAGTATTTTAAAAAGAAAAATACTTTAAATTTTTATAAATATATAGTATAATATGAGAATAAAATTATAAATAAGGTTAAAAGTTACAAGACAAAAACAAAGGAATGAGAATAAAAATGAATACAATAATAGGTGAATTGGGCAAATCAGAGAAATTTGTAGACCTAATAAAACAAATAGAAGAAAAAACAAGTCCGATAACAATATCGGGCTTAACTAGCGTGGGAATGTTAGAGTTATTAGCAAGTATAAACGAATATTCAAAAAGACCAATAGCAATAGTAACATATAATGAAATACAAGCAAAACAAATAATAGAAAACTTAAAAGTATTTACAGATAAGGCAATATTCTTTCCAAAAAAAGAAATAGTAACATATGACTATGTAGCAGAAAGTAAAGAATTGCCATATGAAAGAATAGAAACCTTAAATCAAATAAAAGACAAAAGAACACCAATAGTAGTAACAACAATAGAAGCGATAATGCAAAAAATACCTAGTAAAGAAACAATCTTCAAAGATGTTCTAAAGTTTAAAGTGGGAGATATATGTTCTCTAGAGGAAATAAAACACAAATTAATAAAACTTGGATATACTAGATGTGACTTAATAGAAGGAAGAGGACAATTCAGTATAAGAGGTGGAATCTTAGATATTTCATTAAACGATAAAATAGGAGTAAGAATAGAATTTTGGGGAGATGAAATAGATTCAATAAGAAATTTTGCAATAATAAGTCAAAGGTCAATAAAAACTTTAGAAAAAGTAGAAATAACTCCAGCACATGAATTTATTTTAGAGAGAAACATTGAAGAAGTTTGTAAAAAAATAAAGAATTTAGAAATGACTGAAAAACAAGAAGAAATAATGCAAGAAGATATTGAGCAAATATTAGCTGGAAACTATATAAGTAAAATTGACAAATATTTTGATTGCTTTTATGAAAATACATCAAATCTAATCGATTATTTTTCAAGTAAATATATAATAGCACTAGACGAAGAAAGAAAAATTGAGCAAAGAACAATAAACATACAACAAGATATTGAAAACTTAGAAAAAGCATTAACAGAAAAAGAAAAATTTATTCCACAAGCTTTAAGCAATATAAATAACTACGAAGATATACAAAATCAAATAGAAAAGAAACATGGAAATTTAATATACTTAGAAAAACAAGATTTTTCAACAGATAAAACATCAGAAAAATATAAATTTGAATACAGAGAAATAAATTACTATAAAAGTGAGATAGAAGGATTTTTTGAAGAAATAAAAAAAGCATTATTAGATAAAAAAAGTGTATACATACTTGTTGAAAGCAAAGAAAAAGCTAAAAAGCTAAAGGAAACATTAGAAAAAGAAGAAATAATTGCAAATATTGAAGAAAAACTAGATAAAACAATAGTAGTAAAATCTACAGAAAAAATAGTAACAATAGGAATAGGAAAATTAAGTTCAGGCTTTGAAAATTTTGAAATAAATCAATTAGTAATTTCAGCAAATGAGTTAATTAGTGGAGAAAAAAGAAAGAAAAAAGTATCACATGAGGCATATAAAGAAGGAGAAAAGGTAGTATTTGCAGATTTAAAAATAGGAGATTATGTAGTGCATAGAACTTATGGAATAGGAATATACATAGGTGTAAATACGATAAAAGCAGATGGAACAACAAAAGACTATATAAAAGTAAAATATCAAAATGATGACATTTTATATGTTCCAACAAACCAAATGGACTCAATAAGAAAATATGTAGGTGGAGATGCAATACAACCTAAGATAAACAAATTAGGAAGTAAGGATTGGGAAAACACAAAAACAAAAGTAAAAAAGAATTTAAGAGAAGTTGCAAAAGAACTAATAGAATTATATGCCAAAAGAGAAAAGACACAAGGACATAGTTTTAGCAAAGATACACCATGGCAAAACGAATTTGAAGCAAAATTTCCATATCAAGAAACAGATGACCAACTAAGATGCATAGAAGAAGTAAAAAAAGATATGGAAGATTCAAAACCTATGGATAGATTACTATGTGGAGATGTAGGTTATGGAAAAACAGAAGTAGCAATAAGAGCAGCATTTAAAGCAACAATGGACCAAAAACAAGTTGCATATTTAGCACCTACAACAGTGTTAGCAGAACAACAATATCAAGAATTTAAAGAAAGAATGGAAGAATATCCAATAAAAGTAGAGATATTAAACAGGTTTAAAACACCTAAATATCAAAAAGAAGTAATAAAAAAATTAAAATTAGGAGAAGTTGATATTGTTATAGGGACACATAGATTATTAAGTAAAGATGTTGAGTTTAAAGATTTAGGATTGCTAATAGTAGATGAAGAGCAAAGATTTGGAGTAAAAGATAAAGAAAAAATAAAACAATATAAAACAAATGTAGATGTTTTAACAATGACAGCAACACCAATTCCTAGAACTTTGCATATGTCAATAGTTGGGGTAAGGGATATGTCAGTTATATATGAGCCACCTCAAAACAGAAGACCTGTTCAAACATATGTATTAGAATATGACTCAGAAGTAATAAAAGAAGCAATAATAAAAGAATTAGAAAGAGATGGTCAAGTATTTTATATATTTAATAATGTTGAAAATATACAAAAAAAAGCAGATGATATATCAAGATTAGTACCAGAAGCAACAGTATCATTTGCTCATGGAAGAATGTCAGGAAAAGAAATAGAAGAAATAATGGAAGATTTTGTTGAGAAAAAATCAAATGTATTAGTATGTACAACAATATTAGAATCAGGAATTGATATACCAAATGCAAATACAATAATAGTAGAAAATGCAGATAGAATGGGATTGGCTCAACTATACCAAATAAGAGGAAGAGTAGGAAGAGCAGATAGGCAAGCATATGCATATATAACATATAAAAGAGACAAAATGTTATCAGAAGTTGCAGATAAAAGACTAAAAGCAATAAAAGAATTTACAGAATTCGGATCAGGATTTAAAATAGCAATGAGAGACCTAGAAATAAGAGGTGCAGGAAGCTTATTAGGGGAAATACAATCTGGACATTTAGAACAAGTAGGATATGATACATATTGTAACTTATTAGATGAAGTAGTAAAAGAAATGCAAGGTATAGAAGTAAAACCAGAAGTAGATATACAAATAGACTTAAATGTAACAAGCTATATACCAGAAGAATATATACAAGATTCAAATCAAAAAATAGAAATATATCAAGATATTGCACTATGCAAAAATGAAGAAGATATACAAAATGTAACAGATGAGATAATAGATAGATTTGGAGATATGCCAGGAGAATTAGAAAATTTGATTGATATTGCAAGAATTAAATATTTAGCAAAAGCACTGAAAATATCAAAAATTGCAAGTAGAAAAACAGCAGTATTAATAACATTTGCAGAAAATCAATTTTCTTATGATATGCCAAAGCTTGTAAAGGAATATGGAAATAGGTTAAAATTTTCAGCAGGAATTAAACCAATGATTACATTAGAAATTGGTACAGATAATGAAATAAAGATTTTAAATGATGTAACAGAATTTTTAAAAACACTTGATAAAATGGAAATAAATTAAAAAATAAAAGGATAACAAAGTTATAGTAATCACCAAGAAGCAAATTTGGAAAGCTAAATTTAACATGGAGAGAAAATAGGAATTGGGAATTCAAATTATGAATTAATAGAAATAAAATAAATGGACATAATATATCCAAAAAGTTAAAAGAAAGGGATTAATCAATTAAATATATTAATATTTTATATAATTGATTATAATATAGAAAATGCAAGTAATTTCAAGTAAAGAAAATGAAATAATAAAAAATATAAAAAAACTAAAAGAGAAAAAATACAGAGATTTAAACAATGAATATATAATAGAAGGAATAAAAATAATCCAAGAAGCAATACAAGAAAATGCAAAAATAAAACAAATAATTATATGTGATGATTGTGAAAAAAATTCAAATATCTCACAAGAAATGATGTATGAAATTGCAAAATATGAATGTATATATGTAACAAATAAAATATTCACAAGCTTAACAGATGTGAAGAATCCACAAGGAATAATGGCGATAATAGAAAAAAATTATTCAAAAGAAGAAGAAATTGACTATAATCAAGACATCATAGTAGCATTAGATGACATCCAAGATCCAGGAAATCTAGGAACTATATTAAGAACAGTAGATAGTATAGGAATTAATCAAATATTGGTATCAAAAGGAACAGCTGATAGTTATAACCCTAAAGTAGTTCGTTCAACAATGGGGGCCATATTTAGAGTAAAAATAATAGAATGTGAAGACTTAGAAAAAACACTAAAAGAAATAAAAAAGCGTAAATTTGAAATTTTAGTAACTTCATTGCAAACTGAAAATAGTATATATGACATTAAATACAATAAAAAAGTAATAGTAATAGGAAATGAAGCTAATGGAGTAGAAGAAAAAATACAAAATATGGCTGATGTAAAAGTAAAAATACCAATGTTAGGAAAAACGGAAAGCTTGAATGCATCGGTAGCAACAGGGATAATATTATATGAATATGTTAGGCAAAAAATAAAATAATTAGCATTTACAAATTAGCCGCTGGAAATAGTTAATAATTATAATTTTTTTGATTTTGACTACTTATTTCATTCAGAAAGAATTGGTAAGGCTTTCTCATGAGCCTCTTTCACTCAGACCCCTT
>ERZ836760.936-NODE-936-length-37034-cov-99.885476_pt1 | contig 37034 bp, 37 predicted proteins | sample MGYA00519941_ERZ836760 | MGnify/ENA primary metagenome ERZ836760 (study PRJEB31850, sample SAMEA3708807) | human gut metagenome | biome: human gut; feature: human-associated habitat; material: faeces | place: China | collected 2014 ... | reverse complement strand
ACTTGAAAAGTGCGAACATAAAAATAGTTTCATCAATATTCTCCTTTATAAATTCCGAGTTGTTGCGTTGAGTATAGCATAATGCGAACAAAAAGAAAAGCGGCGCTGTGAATGCATGATGTTATCCCGCATTGACAAAACTGCGCAGAATCAGTACAATAAAACATAGCTATCCGCAAATTTTTTGCATGAGAATAAAGGAGCGTTTTTCTATGCCGAGCAATAAAGTCCGCACCCGTTTTGCGCCGTCGCCCACGGGTTATATGCACGTTGGCAACCTGCGCACTGCTCTGTACACCTACCTGATGGCCAAGCACGAGGATGGCACCTTCATCCTGCGCATCGAGGATACCGATCAGGGCCGCTATGTGGAGGGCGCTGTGGATGTCATCTACAACACCCTGCGGGAGACCGGCCTGCTGTGGGACGAAGGCCCGGACGTGGGCGGCCCCGTGGGCCCCTATGTGCAGAGTGAGCGCATGGGCATGTTCAAACAGTATGCCGAGCAGCTGGTGGCTGAGGGCAAGGCATATTATTGCTTCTGCACCGAGGAGCGTCTGGAGGCCCTGCACGCCGAGCAGCGCGCCAACGGTGAGATGACCCACTATGACGGATGCTGCCGCGACCTGCCCAAGGAGGAAGTGGAAAAGCGCCTTGCTGCCGGGGAACCCTATGTTATCCGCCAGAAGATCCCCCGCGAGGGCGTGACCGGCTTCGACGATGTGGTGTACGGCCACATCGAGGTGAACAACAGCGAGATGGACGACCAGATCCTCATCAAGACCGACGGCATGCCCACCTACAACTTTGCAAATGTGGTGGACGATCACCTCATGGGCATCACCCACGTGATCCGCGGCAGCGAGTATCTGTCCTCTACCCCCAAGTACAACCTGCTGTATCAGGCGTTCGGCTGGGAGATCCCCACCTACATCCACTGCCCGCCGGTCATGAAGGATGCGCAGAATAAGCTTTCCAAGCGCAACGGCGATGCCAGCTATCAGGATCTGGTGGCAAAGGGCTACCTGACCGAGGCCGTGCTGAACTACATCTGCCTGCTGGGCTGGAGCCCCAAGGGCGAGTATGCCGAGCAGGAGATCTTCTCCCTGCCGGAACTGGTCAAGATCTGGTCTCCGGACGGCATCTCCAAGTCTCCGGCCATCTTCGATCCCCTCAAGCTGCGGGCCATCAACGCAGAATATATCCGCCGCCTGTCCCCGGAAGAGTTCCAGAAGAAGGCGGAGCCGTGGATCGACAAGGCCGTGCACACCTCCATTGACAAAAAGCTGCTGTGTGCAAACCTGCAGCCCCGCTGCGAGGTGCTGGGCGAGATCCCGGAGCAGCTGGATTTCTTTGACGCCATGCCCGACTACGATGTGAGCATGTACGCCAACAAGAAGCAGAAGACCACCCCGGAGACCGCCAAGGAGGCACTGGAAGCCCTGCTGCCTGTGCTCAGCGACGAAGCACTGGATTTTGGCAATCGCGATGCCGTCTTCGATGCCTGCAAGGCCAAGGCTGAGGAGCTGGGCAAGAAGAACGGCTGGCTGCTGTACCCGCTGGGCATTGCCCTTTCTGGCAAGCAGCGCACCCCCGGCGGCGGCACCGACCTTGCCTGCATGATGGGCCGTGAGACCACCCTTGCCCGCGTAAAAGCGGCAATTGAAAAGCTGAACGGCTGATTTTTGCCATAAAACCACAAAGCTCTGCAGAATTTTTGAACGCTGCAGGGCTTTTTTGCGTCTTTGGGCCGGTTTGCGGCAGAACACTGCACCGCGCCAAAAATCGCCGCACGCCCGCGCTACAGTATATGCAGAAAGCGCGGGGAACAGAACCACAACGCCCCGCCGGAAAGCGGGGAGTTTTTATGACAGAGCGGATGGGTCTGGCAGCGGTCGGGCGGCAGAATAGACAGCGGGCAGCACTGGCACGGCGGGCAGAGCTGCGCCCGGCAGCGCGCAGGCTGGCGGCTGTGGCAGTGGGATTTGCAGGCGGCTGGGCCGTTCTGTACGGTGCACTGATGCCTTTTGGTCTGGGCTTTGTGCTGGGCTTTGCAGAGGACTGCTTTGCCCCCTGTGCGGCGGGTGCGGCGCTGGGTGTGCTGCTGCACGGGTTTGGCGCGCTCTCGCTGCGCAGTGTCTGTATGCTGTGCGCACTGGGTGCTGCAGTGGCAGCGCGGTGGATGGGTGCCAGAACACTGACCCCGGCAGCACTGGCGGGCTGCGGCACGCTGGTGGGCGTGGCGCTGTGCTTTGCCTTTGGCGGCGGCGGGGCAGAGCTGGTGTTTTACAGTGCGGCAGATGCCCTGCTGGCCGCAGTCATGGGCTTTTGTCTGCGGCAGTTCGCGCCCGAAAAGCCGGGTGCCGGGATGCTTCTGGTGGGTGCGGCCGCAGCGGCGGCACTGGGCAGCATACAGCTGTGGCAGCTGCTGCCGGGCGTGATCGTCTGCGCGGCGCTGGAACTGTATTTATGCAGCAAAGGGCAGGCCAAAGCCGCGCTTGCGGCCTGCGCGGTGCTGGGCGCTGCGCTGTGCGCGGCAGACCCGGCCCTCAGCTTTGCGGCATCCGGCCTTGCCTGTGCCACGGCGGCAGCGGCAGTGCTGGCACCCGGACGGCGCATGGAAACGGTAGCCGCCTACGCGGGCGGCTGCGTGACCGGTGCACTCTGTGTGCAGCCGCCCGGGAGCGCGTTCCAATATCTGCTGAACGTCTGCATCGGCATCACGGCCGTAGCGGCCATGCCCGCAGCGTGGCTTGTGCCGGAGCCGGAAGAAAAGCCGCAGGCAGGGCAGGCCCAGCCGCAGCAGTACAGTGCAGCGGCCACCCGGCTGGAACAGGTGTCCCAGAGCCTTGCATCGCTGGCAGAGACCGTGAACGATGTCTACGAAACGCTGCCGCACCGGCGTGAGGATTTCCATTGGGTAATTGATAACACACATGATACCCTTTGTTTTAACTGCGGACGGCGGGATACCTGCTGGAAGCAGGAGTATGCCGCCACGCTGGAGGGCATGGAAGCACTGCGCCCTCTGCTGGAAAGCAGCGGCGGGCTGGAAACGGCTCAATTGCCCGGGCAATTATCCCGGTGCATCCACCCGGCAGCACTGTGCGCAGCGGCAAACCGCTCCTTTGCGCTGTACCGCAGCCGCAAGGAGGCCCGCCTTCATGCCGAAGCCATGCGCACTGCCCTGACCGAGCAGTACAGCGCCGTGGCCGAAGCGCTGGGCGTGTTGGGAGAACAGCTGGGCCGTCCGGGTGACCCGGAACCCTATAAATCCGGCCGGGTGGCGGACTTTTTTGCGCAGCTTGGCACTCCGCCGCAGGAGTGTGCCGTCACGCTGGATGATCTGGGCCGCACCCATGCGGCGGTCACGCTGCCGCGCACCCGCTTCTCGGCGCAGGAGCTGGCCGCGCTGGCCGGGGAGGTGGGCCGCATCTGCCGCCGCACGCTGGAAGTGCCGCAGGTGCTTTCCTGCAAGGGAATGACCACCCTGCTGTTCAGCGAAAAGCCTGTGCTGCGGGCCGTGTTCGGCATGGCGGGCGCGGCGGCGCGGGGCAGTATTTCCGGCGATGCGGTGCAGCAGTTCTGCAGCCCGGCGGCAGCGCAGATGATCCTGTGCGACGGCATGGGCACCGGCAGGCCTGCAGCCGTGGATGGCAACCTTGCCGCCGAGCTGACGGCCCGGCTGCTCAAGGCGGGCTTTACCGCAGAGCTGGCGGCAAGGCTGGTCAACGTGGCCCTTGCCCTGAAAAGTGAGGATGAGAGCGGTGCCACGCTGGACCTCATCAGCGTGGACCTTTACACCGGCACGGCAAGGCTGTTCAAGGCCGGTGCGGCACCGGGCTTCCTTGTGCACGGCGGGCGGGTGCGTGCTGTGGGCGACACCAGCCTGCCGGTGGGCATTCTGGGCGGAGTGAACGGACAGAGCCGGGTGGTGCATTTGACGGTGGGCGATTATGCGGTGCTGGTCTCGGACGGGCTGCTGGTGGACGGTCCGGGCTGGGTGGCAAAGCAGCTGGAGCTTTCCGCTGCGGCAGGAGAAGCGCCGGAAAAAGTTGCAAAGACGCTGGTGGAAACAGCCCGCGTGCGCGCCCAGAAGACCGGCAGGCCGGACGACATTACGGCGGCGGTGCTGCGGCTGGAAAAATGCGTTTGATGTTCATACAAACTTCGTTGATTTTCGACGGAGGAGAAGGTATACTATGAAAGCATAGAAACAAAACGGGAGGACAGAAACATGCTTACCATAACCGTAGCGCAGGATGGCAGCGGCGATTTTGCTTCGGTGTCCGAAGCGGTGCTGGCCGTGCCTTACGCATGCACATCAGAGATCCGCATTGGCCCGGGCGTTTACCGCGAAAAGCTGGTGTGCGAAAAACAGGATATCACCCTGATCGGCGCAGGCATGGAAAGCACCCGCATCGTGTGGGGCGACGGCGGCAAACTGCCGCACCCGGACGGCAGGCCCACCCACACCTTCCGCAGCTATACCGCGTTTTTCCGGGGGACAGAACTGCGGGTGCAGGACCTGACCATTGAAAACGATGCCGGCCCTGGGGCAAAGGTGGGGCAGGCCGTGGCGGCTTATGTGGACTGCTCTCACACCCTCTTTGAGAATGTGCGGCTGCTAGGCAATCAGGATACGCTGTTCTGCGCCCCTCTGCCGGAGAAGGAGCGGGAGAAGGATGGCTTCCTTGGCCCGGGCCGCTTTGCGCCCCGCCGCCCGACGGCCCAGTATTACCGGCACTGCGAGATCGCGGGAGATATCGATTTTATTTTTGGCGGCGCGGACGCTCTGTTTGAGCAGTGCACCATCCGCACCGTGAACAACCACCTGCCTGCAAGCTACGTCACGGCTCCCTCGGGCCGTGCCGATGGCCTCGGGTTGGTGTTCTGGGACTGCGACTTTGTTTCGGACGACTGCCCGGCGGGCACGGTGTTTCTGGGCAGGCCGTGGCGGCCCACCGGAAAGACTGCCGTGCTGGACTGCCGCCTTGGCGCACACATCGCGCCGGAGGGCTTTTCCGCGTGGCAGAGCCGCACCGACTCCGACCTTGCCAGCTTTGCCGAAGCGGGCAGCACCGGCGAGGGCGCAGCAGCGCGCGGTGCATGGGTGAAGCAGCTGGACAGCCAGCAGGCCGAAGAGCTGCTCAGATGTGCACGGAAGCTTTGCAGACCGGAATAAAAGCGGAAAATATAAAATAAAGTATAAAACGGATTTGAAGGATCTTCTATGAAAAAACTGCCGAATTTTGTCAAATGGATCATCATTCTGGCGGCACTGGCTGCAATGGGCTGGATGATGTGGGCTGTGAATGATCGTGCCTCCCGGGTGGAAATGCCCGCACCGGATAATACATTCGGAATTTATCGCACAGCAGATTCCGGCCAGTAAATCATTTGGAATGGCCGCAGCATTGCAGGCAGAAACGATGCTCTATAGAAAAAGCAAAAGCCGGGACGACCACACGGTCATCCCGGCTTTAAAATTATTCCTGATTATTCCTGCCCGGCCATCTCGGCTGCATTGGCGGGCAGGTCGTTCATGATGAACCAGAACGTAGTGCCCATGCCGATGGCGCTCTGCACACCAAAGCGGAAGCCGTGCTGCTGGAAGATGGCCTTGGTGATGGAAAGGCCCAGACCGGTGCCCTGCTTGCCGGCATCCGAACGGGAGCGGTAGTACCGATCAAAGATATAGGGCAGGTCGTCGGCAGAGATGCCGGGGCCGTGGTCCTCCACCTCGATCCGCACGCCCTCGGTGCAGCGCTGGGCCCGCAGGATGAAGATGCCGTCTTTGCCGATATGGTGCATGGCGTTGCCCAGCAGGTTATGCAGTGCGCGCTGCATCATGTTGGGGTCTGCGTAAACGGGCAGTTCCTCGTCCGGCAGCTCCAGCTGGAGCTGCCAGCCGTTCTGGGCGCAGATGGCATCGTACCGTTCACTCACCTCGTCGCACAGCTGGCCCATATCAAAGTGCACGCGCTCGCATTTGTCGGCACCGCTGGTCACCTTGCTCAGCTCCATCACGCTGGAGACCAGTGCGGTCAGGCGGTCGGTCTCGTCCACGATAATGTTCATCTGCTCATCGCGGTGGGCCTTGTCGTCGCCGGTAATGTCGCGCACCGTCTCGGCATAGCCCTTGATAAGGGTCAGCGGGGTGCGCAGGTCGTGGGAGACGTTGGCCAGCAGGTCGCGCTGCATCTGCGAAGAATGCTGCACCTCGCTTGCCATGTGGTTGAAGTCCCGGGCCAGATCGCCCAGCTCATCGCTGCGGCGGGTATCCACCTGCACGGCATAGTTGCCCATGGCCATCTGGCGGGCAGCGCTGGAAAGCTGGCGCAGCGGCTTTGTGAACCACTCACTGAACAGCCATGCCGCCGTCATGGCAAAGGCAAAGATCAGCGCCGCTGCCATGGGCAGCACGGTGCTCAGCACCTTGCCGGCTTCGGCCACATGCACAAGGCTGGTAGTGACCAGAACGGTGTACTCGCCGCCGGAGGTGTTGCGCCCTACCAGCAGCTGTGCCGAGCCGGAGAGCCGCGGCGGATTCAGGGTCTGCACAAAGCCGCCGGTGGTGCGGCATTTCTTGCGCATGGCCACAGCGGTGGAAACGATCATATCGTTGTTGGCGGAATCCGAGAGCAGCGTTTCGTGCAGGTTGCAGTAGGACTGGTTCTCGATCTTATAGATCGTGCGCATGGTGGTATCGGAAATATCCACACAGAAGCTGTTCAGCGAACCGCTGGCGTACAGCTGGGTGGCAAGCCGGTCAAAAAACGTGGTGTTGACCGTAAGATGGCCAAAAGACCATGCCGAAAGGGATTCGCCGTTTGCAATAGCCTTGTCCAGCTCGGCGGTGATGCTTTCTGCCTGAGTGGTCAGCTGTTTTTCAATGTGCTTGGTGTACAGCGGTTCCAGCAGCTGGGTGGACAGAAACCACACCAGTGCCAGCAGGAACAGACAGATACAACACAAAAACCACATCAGCTGGCCGCGGATGCCGGGGGAGTGATGGTGCCGCATGAATCCTCCGCTCCTTTATCAGCGCGTTGCGTCGGGGTCGAATTTGTAGCCGATGCCCCACACGGTAGCAATGTAGCTGCGGCACTTGCCCAGATGGCCCCGCAGCATTTTGACATGGGTATCCACGGTGCGGTCCTCGCCAAAATAGTCGTAGTTCCACACCTTCTGCAGGATCTTTTCACGGCTGAGGGCGATGCCCTTGTTGGAAGCAAGGAACACCAGCAGGTCGAACTCCTTGGGGGTCAGGGCCACCTCCTCGCCGGAAACGCGCACCGTGTGGCTGGCCGTGTCGATGGTCAGCTCACCAAAGGTCATGGTGTCGGAGGCAGCGGCGGGCTTGGGCATGGTGCGGTTCAGCACGGCCTTGACGCGGGCTACCAGCTCACGGGGAGAGAAGGGCTTGACAACGTAGTCGTCGGCACCGCTCTCCAGGCCGGCCAGCTTGTCGTATTCCTCGCCGCGGGCGGTCAGGATGATGACCGGCGTGTTGATGTGGCGGGCGCGCATCTCCCGCAGGCAGGTCATACCGTCCATGAACGGCATCATCAGGTCCAGAATGACCAGATCGAAGGCTCCGCCGGAAAGCTGGGTCAGCGCAGCTGTTCCGTCAGCGGCCTCTTCACAGATATAACCGGAATATTGTAAATGTTCGCGGATCAGCTCGCGGATGCGCGGCTCATCGTCAACGATCAGGATCTTAGCCATAATACAGACACCTTCCTCAATAATAGACTTCTTGACCAGAATATCATACAGCAAGAATAAAAAAAAGCTGTGAAGTTTGCGTGAATGCTTTTCAAAAAAGTGCCCGCAGCGGCGGGCTGCTTCCAGTACCAGTATACCACAGAAAAACGGCCCTGCACAGCCGGAGTTTGCAGGGCAGACCGCAGGCCCAGCCGGATGGTGGTGCTTTCCGACCTGCACAATTCCGAGTTTGGCGCATATAATAGTGAGCTTGTGGATAAGGTGCGGCTGTTTGGCCGTGGGATGTGCTGTGCGGCTTTGCAAATCCGCTGCTACCCACAGCGCCCTTCAGGGCGGTTTTTGCACTGTCCGTCACCCCAGCGGCATGATGTTCTGCGGTGCAGTGCCCAGAAACGCCGGTGCCTCCGGCGACGCAGCGGTCAGGTTCGTCTTGCTCACCTTCCACCACAGGCGGGTGGTGCCGTCCGGCGCGGTAAAGATCAGGTTCCAGTCAAAGGGATTCTCGCTGGTGGAGTTCAGCTGCACCGGCAGAGCGTTCGGCGCAGCTGGTGCGCAGGGGGCAAAGTCGTGGGCGCGGATGCCCACGGCGGTGCAGGTTTCCGGCACCTCGGCGGCAAGGTGAAGGGGCGCATCCCAGTCGGTCAGGCGCACGGTGTGGGCATCCACGCGGGTGCAGGACAGAATGTTCTTGCAGCCGGTCAGCCGTGCGGCGGTGGTGCTCTGCGGGTCTGCAAACACCTCTTTGGTGCCGCCGGTGCGCAGCACCTGCCCGCCATCCATCACGATCATATCCCGGCACAGGCGGTAGGCTTCGTCACGGTTGTGGGTGACCAGCAGCGCCGTGCCGCCAAACCCGGCCAGCAGGCTGCCCACTTCGCCCTCCATTTCCTCGCGCAGGTAGCTGTCCAGCGCACTGAACGGCTCGTCCAGCATCAGAATTTTGGGCCTGCCCACAAGGATGCGTGCCAGCGCGGTGCGCTGCTGCTGTCCGCCGGAAAGCTGGGCCGGGTAGCGCTTGGCAAGGGATTCCAGCCGCATGGCCTGCAGCATTTCGGCGCAGCGGGCCTTGCGGGCGGCCTTGTCTTTTTCGGCTTTCAGGCCGCAGAGCACGTTCTGCTCCACGGTCATGTTGGGGAACAGTGCGTAGTTCTGGAACAGCAGGCCCACGCCGCGCTGCTGCGGCGGCAGGTCGATGTGCTGGGCGCTGTCAAACAGCACCCGGCCGTCCAGTACGATGCGGCCCGCATCCGGCTTTACGATACCGGCAATGCAGCGCAGGGTCATGCTTTTGCCGCAGCCGGACGCGCCCAGAATGGCCGTGGCGGTGCTGCGCGCGGCAAAGTTGGCGTGAAGGGTAAAGCCATCCAGCTTTTTGGTAATGTTCACTTCAAGACTCATGCGCGGCCACCTGCTTTCTGTTTTTTCTCCAGCAGATTCACGGCCAGCAGCACCACTGCCGAGATCACGATATCCACCAGCACCCAGCGCATGGCACCGGCTTCGTCGTTGGTGCGCCACAGCTGGTACACGGTGGTGGCAATGGTGGCGGTCTTGCCGGGGGTGTAGCCTGCGATCATGCTGGTGGCACCGTACTCGCCCAGCGCGCGGGCAAAGGCCAGCACTGTGCCGGCCAGAATGCCCTGACGGCAGCAGGGCATCCGCACCCGCCAGAAGATCCACACGCCCGACTGGCCCAGCGTTTGCGCCGACCATGCCAACGTTTCGTCAAAGCATTCAAACGCGCCGCGCGCCGTGCGGTACATCAGCGGAAAGGCCACCACGATGGATGCAAAGATGGCACTGTACCAGTTCATGACCAGCTTCACGCCGAAATGCTCCATGAAAAAGGCACCCAGCGGTCGCTTTACGCCGAACAAAAGCAGTAGAAAATAGCCCACCACCGTGGGCGGCAGCACCATGGGCAGGGTGAGCACCACGTCCAGCGCGCCCTTGACAGTGCGCGGCAGCTTGGCAATATAGTAGGCGGCAAAAATGCCAAGGAAGAACACCGCCGCGCAGCTGACGAGGGCGATGCGCAGGCTGTTCCAAAGGGGATACCAGTCCATAAATGATACCTCCGAATAAAAAGGCTTCCCCCGGAGGGGAAGCTCTGAAAAACAACGAATTTACAGTGCGGTGAAGCCCACGCTCTCGAACACGGTCGCGGCGCGGTCGGTCTGCAGATAGGCCAGAAACTCCCTGGCAGCCTCGGCGTTGGGGGCGGCCTTCAGCACGGCGGCAGGATAGATGACCTGACCGCACATCTCCTTGGTGGCCTCATCCACGGGGGTCAGGCCTGCGCTGTAGGCATCGGTGCAGTACACGACACCGGCATCCACGCTGGCTTCGGTGATCTGGGTGGTGACCTCCTTGACGTTGGAGCCGTAGGTAATGACACCGGCTGCGGCCAGTGCTTCCTCGTCCAGAGCGTAGTAGGCAAGGATCTTCTGGGTGTACTGGCCCACGGGCACATCGCTGTTGCCCATGCAGAACAGAATGTCCCCGGCCTTGAGGTGCTCGGCCAGAGAATCGAAGCTGTCGATGCCCTTATCGCCATTCTCGGGCACGCACAGAACGACCTTGTTCTCCAGCAGGTCCACGCGGGAATCGCTGTCCACGAAGTCCAGTCCTTCGGTGTTCACATCGGTGGAAGCGGTGCTGTCCAGCTGGTTCATCTGCTTCTGACCGGCGGAGATGAACAGGTCGCAGTCCGCGCCTTCCTGAATCTGGGTCTTGAGGGTGCCGGAGGAGTCGAAGTTGAAGCGGAAGGTCACCTCCGGGTGTTCTGCCGAGTAGGTCTCACCGATGGCGGTGAGGGTCTCGGTGAGGGATGCGGCGGCAAACACGATCAGCTCCATGGATCCACCGGTAGCTTCAGAAGAAGCAGCGGCAGAGCCTGCCGCGGAAGATGCAGTGCTGGAAGCGGAGGAGCCGCAGGCGGTCAGGGCCGCAGCGGCACCGGCGATACCGGCAGCAGCCAGAAAACTGCGGCGGGAAATTTTAGTGTTGTTCATGATAAGCGCTCCTGTTTTTAAAATGAATCTTTGCATTTGATACGGTACAGGATGCGGTGCCGCCCACCGGGATACTTTTTTACTTCCGGGCGCATTCGCCGTCCAGCCCGGCGGCAAGGCGGATGCCGTGCGCAAGGCTGGGCAGGATGTACGCGAGGTTTTCTTTTACGGCCTTGGGGCTTCCCGGCAGGTTCACGATCAGGGTCTTGCCGCGCAGCACACTGGCGGCACGGCTCAGCATCCCGCGCGGTGTGATGGTAAGGCTATGGTACCGCATGGCCTCGGCAATGCCGGGCGCGTTGCGTTCGGCTACGCTCAAAGTCACCTCCGGGGTGATATCCCGGGGTGCAAAGCCGGTGCCGCCGGTGGTGAGGATCAGGTTCACCTGACGGGCATCCGCAAGGCGCAGCAGCTGGGTTTTGAGCTGGGCGGCATCGTCCGGCAGAAGCAGCGCTTCCTCCACCTTGTAGCCTGTGGCGGTGAGCATTTCCACAATGAGTGGGCCGCTTTTGTCCTCCCGTTCGCCGCGGCTGCCCTTATCGGAAAGGGTGATCACCGCCGCGCGCAGGGGCAGATCTGCCGGGGTGGGCAGCAGCTTCATCTTGTCGCCGGTGTGGATGGTGCCGCCTTTTACCACCCGTGCGAACACGCCCTCCCGCGGCATGATGCAGTCGCCGGTCTGCTGGCGGATGGCGCAGTCGCTGTGGCACTCCTTGCCGATCTGGGTCATTTCCAGCACGGCATCCCCAATGGCAAAAAAGCTGGGCACCGGCAGGGTGGCAAGATCGAACCCTTCCACCACCAGATTTTCGCCAAAGGCACCGTAGTCCACCCAGAGCTTTTGACGGAAAGCTTCAATTTTTTCCGCGCTCAGCAGGCTGACCTGCCGGTGCCAGCTGCCGCCGTGGGCATCGCCCACAATACCCCACTCCGGGGTGAGAACAGCGGACGGCACCGGCGTTTTCAAGGTGCCGCGCCGGGGGCTTGTGCAGATAGCCAGAATTTTACCCATAAATTTGTGTTATCCTCCGATCCGGTACATCCCTCGTGTGGCGGGCATGGAGCCTTGGCCGAAGTGATGTTCCCGGGGTTTTGCCAGAATCGTGTTTTGAATGGCCTGCAAAAGGGCCGCGTCGTCCGCGCCGCTGCGCAGCAGAGCACGCAGGTCGGTGCCGGATTCGCTGGCAAGGCACGGACGCAGAAAGCCCTGACTTGTCAGCCGCACCCGGTTGCAGGAAGCGCAGAATTTGCCGTGCACGGCAGCGATCAACCCGATGCTGCCGCGCCAGCCAGGCGCAGAATAATACACCGCCGGCCCATCGCCAAAGGCCGCACGGGTCACCGGCTGCAGCTGCGGCCAGCGGCGGTAAAAGCGCTCCAGCAGTTCCGGGCCGGAAAGGCCGGGCAGCCCGGCACCAAAGCCAATGGGCATCATCTCAATGAAGCGCACCTGCAGCGGATGCTCCTGTGCGAGGGCAGCAAGGCTTTCCAGCTCGCCCTCGTTCACGCCGGGCTGCGGCACACAGTTCAGCTTGACCGGAATGCTGCTGGCAAGGGCCGCCCGGATGCCGTTTTGCACGGCGGCAAGCTCGTCTTTGCCGGTGATGCGCCGGAAGGTCTCCGGGTGCAAGGTGTCAAGGCTGATGTTCACGCTGTCAAGGCCCGCCGCCAGCAGGGCGGGCAGCTTCTGGGCCAGCAGTACGCCGTTGGTGGTAAGGGCAACGCGGCGGATGCCGGGAATGGCGTTCAGGCCCGCCGTCAGTTGTTCCACGCCCCGGCGCACCAGCGGTTCACCGCCGGTGATGCGCACCGTGTCGATGCCGCACTGGGCGAACAGCGCAGCCAGCCGCAGAAATTCCTCATAGGTCAGAATATCTTCGTGGGCCAGCTTTGGCACGCCGTCCGGCATACAGTAGCGGCAGCGCAGGTTGCACAGGTCGGTGACCGAAAGGCGCAGATAGTGGATATTGCGGCCGTATGCATCAAACATAGCCGCCCTCGGCCCGCACATAGTGTCCGCTCTTGCCGCCGGTCTTCTCGACCAAGTGGATCTCGCCCAGCTCCATGCCCTTATCCACGGCCTTGCACATATCGTAGATGGTGAGCAGCGCGGCAGAAACGCCGGTCAGAGCTTCCATTTCCACGCCGGTCACGCCGATGGTCCTGGCGGTGCACACGGCCTCTACGGCCTGCTGTTCGGGCAGAAGGTGAAAATCCACAGTCAGCTTGCTCAGCGGCAGCGGATGGCACAGGGGGATCAGCTCGCTGGTGCGCTTGGCCGCCATGATGCCTGCAATGCGGGCCACGCCAAGCACATCGCCCTTCTGGGCGGTGCCGTCCCGAACAGCGGCAAAGGCTGCCGCATTCATAGTGATGATGCCGCGGGCCACAGCCTGCCGTGCAGTGACGGGCTTTTCGCTCACATCCACCATCACGGCGCTGCCGGACGCATCAAAATGAGTCAGATTCTTTTCGTTCATAAAGATCGTATCTTTCTTGTTAAAATGAATCAAATTTTCAAACGTCCTCGCCCTCTCAGGCTCATTTCATTCGCCAGCTCCCCCAAAGTGGGAGCCCTTGGCAGTCCACGCAAGTTTCATCTCTTTGCCAAGGCCTCTCCCTTTGGGAGAGGTGGATTTGCGAAGCAAAGACGGAGAGGGCGAGCAAGCTGAAGATCAGCAATGCCCAAAGCCGCAGTTGGGCCAGTGGCACACTTCGCAGTTTAGGCACAGCCCGCCCTCGCCCAGCCGGGCAATGTCCTCGGCAGTGATGGGGTCGTCGGCCAGCAGGCGCGGCAGCAGCAGGTCAAAAATGGTGCGCTTGGCGTACATCACGCAGCCGGGCAGGCCGCACACCGGCACACCGTCCAGATAGCTCACAAGGAACATGGCACCCGGCAGCACCGGTGCGCCATAGGTGATGATCTCGGCACCGGTGTTCTTGATGGCAAGCGGCGTGCGGTCGTCGGGGTCCACGCTCATGCCGCCGGTGGTAAAGATCAGCTCGCAGCCTGCGGCCTTTGCTTCCAGAATGGCGGCGGTGATCCCGGCGGGGTCATCGTCGCAGGTTTTGTGATAGGTCATCTCGCAGCCGTATTCGGCCAGCTTGCCCACCAGAATGGGGGTGAATTTGTCCTCGATGCGTCCCTTGAATACCTCGCTGCCGGTGGTGATGACCGCAAACTTTTTCGGGTGGAAAGGCAGCACGTTCAGGATGGGCTCGCTGCCTGCTGCGGCCTGCATGGCATCCATCTTCTCCTGCTCGATCACCAGCGGGATGATGCGGGTGCCGGCCAGCTTCTGGCCCTTTTTCACGGGCAGGTCGCCGTGGATGGTAGCGATCATCATTTGGGGTGTGCGGTTCACGGCCAGCAGGGCGGCGCGGTCGATCTTCAAAAGACCGTCGCAGTCGGCAACCAGTTCGATCTTGCCTTCCTTCGGCTCAGTGCCGTGGATGTTGCGGCCCGCCGCTGCCTTGTACAAAAGGGCAGCGGCTTCGTCCTCGTGCAGGATGCCGGGGCGCTTCTCCCAGACATAGAGATTCTCTTTGCCAATGGAGAGCAGCACGGGAATATCCTCCGGCTGGACGATGTGCCCTTTGCGGAAGCGTGCTCCCTTGAACTGGCCGGGAATGATCTGTGTGATGTCGTGGCAGAGCACCTGCCCGACAGCGTCTTCGGTACGGATGAGTTTCATGCAGAACCTCCGTTACAGGGACGGCATCTGGTTCTCGATCCAGTCTGCCAGAGCAGCAGGATCGTCCAGTGCAAAATCAGCGTCCGGCACATCGCCCACGATGGCCATGGGCTGGAACGCGGTGCCCACCGGGCTGACCGAGCTGCGCACCACCTCGATCTTGGCCCAGCCGCTGTCGCCAAAGCCTTCCAGCAGTACAAGGTCGTAGCCGTGGCGCTCGAACAAAGCCAGCAGGTCCTGCTCGTTCAGGCGGAACTGCTCGGTAAGCAGATAGCGCCCGGCAGTAAACACGGCCACACCCTCGGCACCGGCCTCATGCAGGCGGTCGGTCTCGGCGGGCAGGCGCAGATCGTCAGCCTCGCGGATCACGCCCACCTTCAGCCCGCGGCTCTTGAGCACCGGCAGCAGCGCGGCCAGCAGAGCGGTCTTGCCGCTGCCTGCGGAACCGCTGACAGCCAGCACTGCCGGATGCTTGAAGCTCAGTTCGGCGGCAAGCGCCTGTTTTTGTTCACTGTACAAAAGTATCACCCTCCGTTTTATCCCATCGGCAAAAACTGCCGGTTCACTCCTCAATGCGCACAAAGCGCGGCTGCACTTTGCCGTCCCGCTCCACGGTCTCGCACCACATGGCGGCAGGACGCACCCAAAGCCCGCGTTCCCCGTACAGGGCGCGGTACACCACCATTTCCTCTTCGGTCTCGCTGTGGCGGGCCATGCCCAGCACTTCGTATTCGTTGCCCTTGAAATGCCGGTAGCGGCCCGGCTGCACATGATATTTGAATGCTTCCATGTTATCCTCTTTTACACTGACATGCGGCATTCCGGTGCAGAATGCCATATTTATAATCAGTATAGCATATTTCAGCACGGCAAAAAAGGCTTTGGCAGGAAAGAGGAAGAAAAAGGCGGCAGGCGGCGGCAAAAGCCGGGAGACAGAGTTGGGTGCTTGAACTGCCGCGCCACAGATGCTATACTGAAACGATAAGGGGATATCCCCCCTGAAAAAGCTCTGAAGATAAAGGAAAAAGCCCTATGAGGATCGGACTTGTTGAATTTCTGCTCATCCTTGCCATTGCGTCGCTCACCATCGGGCCGCAGGTGGCATTGTTCGTGGATCGCTGGATGCGCCGGGCAAACCGCGCCAATGCCCGCGCTGCCCGCCGCCGTGCCGAGTATGCGGCCCAGATGGCGGTGGAGCGGGACGCGCTGCTCAAGCGGTTCCGCACGGCCAGCACGGTGTTTGGCGTGTGCATCCTGCTGGCGCTGGTGTACGCACTGGTGTTCCGGCCCATCGATACGCCGCCACAAGGCTATACCGCGCCGGATGTCCGGCAGGACACCGGTGCAGCACAGACGGCCCTTGCCGCCGATCATAAGGGAACGCTGGATCTGGGCGAATATCAGGGTGTGGACTGCATCCGCACACAGGACGGCCTTGTGTATGCCGCAGCATACGACGGCGCAGCCTTAAAAAAGCGCACGAGCGACCTTGTGCGCACCGACGGCGGACACGATGCGGCCATCCTTTCCGTGGACGGTGAGCTGACCGGTTTTGCCTTTGACGGCAGCGGGGACCTGTGGCTGAGCATCCTCACGCCCGGCGGCGGCAGCCTGTGCCGCGCCGCCCACGACAGCTGGGGCACGGCGGTGGAGCAGGTAGTGACCCAGATCGACGGTGCACTGCTGGGGGCAGTCTCAGCGGTGGAAGCCGCGCCGGACGGCAGGATCTACTTTGCTGTTGCTTCCAGTGCCAGTGCCGCGGACGGGCTGGAGAGCACTCTGCGCACCGAACTGCTGGCCCACACCGGCACGGGCTGCGTGTATGTATACGACCCGGCAGCACGCACGGTGCAGAAGGTGCTGGGCGGTGTGGCCGGTGCTTCCGGGCTGGCCCTGAGCCGGGACGGCAGCACGCTGTTCGTGGCTGACCTTGGGAACCGCTGTGTGTGGAGCGCTGCCGCCGATGCCCGCGACCTGACGGCGGGCGGTAAAAACTGCCAGAGCTTTGTTTCCGGTCTGCCGGGGTATCCCGGTGCGCTTGCTATGGATGCAGACGGCACCCTGTACATCGGCTACCGGTGGGCGCGCAGCAGCTGGCTGGAAAAGAACGCCGACAGCACCCTGCTGCGGGGCATTGCCCTGCGTGCAGGCCGGAATCTGCAGGAAAAGCTGTTCAGCCTGCCTGCCGATGCGCCCTGCGCGGAAGCTGTAGATACGGCAGACGGCAGCTGGAAGCGGACGGTCTCCAGCAAGGGTGCAGGCGGTGTGACAGCTCTGTGCCCGGTGGAGAGCAGGCTGTATCTCGGCCTTGCAGGCAGCGAAAAGGTGCGCAGTGCAAATCTTTGATCTTTTATAAAAACCGAGGTGTTTTTTATGACAGAAGAATTCAAAAAACAGATCGAGACGCAGGCACGGCAGGCAGTGACCGAACTGCTGGCCGAAGCAAAGCTGAAAAAGGGCGATGTGTTCGTGGTGGGCTGCTCGTCCAGCGAGATCGTGGGCGGGCACATTGGCAAGGATTCCAGTCTGGAAGCCGCGCAGGCCGTGTACGCGGGCATTGCCCCAGTGCTGGCCGAAAACGGCATCTGGCTGGCCGCGCAGTGCTGTGAGCATCTGAACCGCGCTATTATCATCGAGCGCGAAGCCGCCGAAAAATACGGCTGGGAAGAGGTGTGCGTGGTGCCGCGCCCCCACGCAGGCGGCAGCTGGGCCACTACCTGCTGGAAGAAGTTCCGGGAGCCGGTGGCCGTGGAAGAGATCCGTGCCCATGCAGGCATTGATATCGGCGGCACCCTGATCGGGATGCACCTGAAGCGGGTGGCTGTGCCGGTGCGGCTGAGCCTTTCCAAAATTGGTGAAGCGAACATTCTGTGCGCCCGCACACGCCCGAAGCTCATCGGCGGCGAACGCGCCAAGTATACCGAGGAGGACTGAGCATCATGGCAGAAAAGAATCTGGAACAGATGCAGGAGGCCGTGGCGGAGATCCGGGAAAAGATGGCAGCCGCGGCCCGTGAAGCAGGCCGCGACCCAGCAGCGGTGCAGCTGTGCGCCGCCTGCAAGACCCGCACAGCACAGACCGTGGCTGCAAGCGCAGCCCTGCCCATCGATGTGTTCGGTGAGAACCATGTACAGGAGCTGTGCGCAAACTTTGACGCAGGTGCTTACTGCGGCAAGCCCAGCCACTTTATCGGCCATCTGCAGACGAACAAAATAAAAAAAGTGCTGGGCCGTGCCAGCCTCATCCAAAGCGTGGACAGCGAGCATCTGCTGAACGCCATCGAGAAGGAAGCAGCCAAGGCCGGCATCGTGCAGAACGTGCTGTTGGAGGTGAACATCGGCGGCGAGGAGAGCAAGACCGGCGTGGCACCGGAAGCGCTCTGGCCGCTGCTGGATGCTGCTGCCGCACAGGAGCACATCCGGGTCAAGGGGCTGATGGCCGTTCCGCCCGTGAACGACGACGATACCCGCAACCGTCGCTATCTGGCCGAGGTGTACAAGCTGTTTGTGCAGGCCGGAGAGCGCGGCTATTCCAACGTGTCCATGGAGACCCTCTCCATGGGCATGAGCGGCGACTTTGAAAACGCCATCCGGGAGGGTGCCACCCTTGTGCGCATCGGCACCGCCATCTACGGCGAGCGGGATTACAGTAAAAAGTAAGAGAACGAACCCTCTCCGTCATTGCTGCGCAATGCTACCTCCCCTGAGAGGGTTTTACAACAGGAGGAACCATGTCAAAAACCAAGATCAACGACCCCGGGGCGCACCACGCAGGCAGCGGTGCGCTGATCCGGCGTTTTCTGCCCTATCTGGCAAAGTACAAAATGACCCTGTTTCTGGACCTGTTCTGTGCAGCACTGACCACTCTGTGTGACATCGTGCTGCCCAAGATCATGAGCACCATCACCAACGCCGCCATGGGCGTGGGCATCACCCTGACGGCGGGCATCGTGCTGCGGCTGGCAGCACTCTATTTTGTGCTGCGCATCATCGACGGTGCAGCCAGCTATTACATGTCCAGCATCGGTCATATCATGGGCGTGCACATCGAGACGGATATGCGCCGCGATGCCTTTGACCACCTGCTCAAGCTGGACCACACCTACTACAACAACACCAAGGTGGGTACCATCATGGGCCGCATCACCAACGACCTGTTCGATGTGACCGAGTTCGCCCACCACTGCCCGGAGGAATTTTTTATTGCGGCCATCAAGATCGTGGTGTCCTTTATTATCCTGTGCCGGGCCAGTGTGCCGCTGACGCTGGCGGTGTTCGCCTGCGTGCCGCTGATGGGCGTGGTGTCCGTTTACCTGAACGGACGGCTGCGGGCGCGGTTCCGCCAGCAGCGCGTGCAGATCGGCGAGCTGAACTCCACCATCGAGGACAGCCTGCTGGGGCAGGGTGTCGTGAAGGCCTTTGCCGCCGAGGATGAGGAACGCGAGAAGTTTGCAAAGGGCAACAGGGATTTTGAGCAGATCAAGACCCTCGGCTACTACGCCATGGGTGCCTTCAACACCTCCACCCGCCTGTTCGACGGCCTGATGTATCTGGTGGTCATTCTGGCAGGCGGCCTCTCGCTGGTGTACGGCAGGATCACCGCCGGTGACATGGTGGCCTATATGCTGTACGTCACCACCCTCATTGCCACCATCCGCCGCATCGTGGAGTTTGCCGAGCAGTTCCAGCGCGGCATGACCGGCATCGAGCGCTTTGCCGAGATCATGGACACCCCTGTGACCATCGGCGATGCCCCGGATGCGGTACCGCTGCAGCCCGGTCCCGGTGACATCCGGTTTGAAAACGTCAGCTTTGAGTACCCGGACGACCACAACAAGGTGCTGCACAACGTCAGTCTGGATATCCGGCCGGGCGAACGGCTGGCGCTGGTCGGCCCCTCGGGCGGCGGCAAGACCACCCTGTGCAACCTCATCCCCCGCTTCTACGAGGTGACCAGCGGCCGCATCCTGATCGATGGGCAGGACATCCGCCATGTCACTCTGAAGAGCCTGCGGCAGGACATCGGCATCGTGCAGCAGGACGTGTATCTGTTCAGCGGCACGGTGGCCCAGAACATCGCCTACGGCAAGCCCGGTGCCACCCGCGAAGAGATCATGGAAGCGGCGCGTCTGGCCGGGGCGGAAAAGTTCATTCTGGCCCTGAAGGATGGCTTTGATACCTATGTGGGCGAGCGCGGTGTCAAGCTCTCCGGCGGACAGAAGCAGCGCATCGCCATTGCGCGGGTGTTCCTGAAGAACCCGCCTATCCTCATTCTGGACGAGGCCACCAGCGCACTGGACAACGAAAGCGAGATCCTGGTGGGTCAGAGCCTGGAAAAGCTGGCCCATGGCCGCACAACCCTGACCATCGCCCACCGCCTGACCACCATCAAGGACTATGACCGCATCCTCGTGCTGGGCGAAGAGGGCATCGTAGAATCCGGCACCCACGACCAGCTGCTGGCAAAGCAGGGCGTTTATTACCGCCTGTGGAATCAGCTGCCGGGGGAAGATACGCTGTAAATTTTATTGAACGTACAAAGAAAAACCCGGAAACGACCGTCGTTTCCGGGTTTTTAAGTTTCTGAGAAAATACCGCTGAATCATTCACCCACGATCAGGCGCACAGAACCATAGATACCAGCATCGTTGCCGAGGATGGCGGGCACGATGGGGGTCTCACGGCAGGACTTGAAGGCATAGACCTTGAAATGCTCCCGCAGCGGGGCAAACAGCACCTCGCCTGCGCGGGACACACCGCCGCCGATCATAAACATCTCGGGGTCGGTGGTGGCGGCGATGCTGGCAAGTGCCAGACCCAGCGTGTCGGTCATCTCGTCCACCTCACGGGCGGCAAGGGCATCGCCATTGCGGGCGGCATCAAACACGTCCTTGGCGGCAAACTCGGTGCCGCGCAGGGTGCAGGGAGTGTCCGGGTTCTCGTCCAGCAGCTTCTTCATGCAGCGCACAACGCCGGTGGCACTGGAATACTGCTCCAGACATCCGTGCTTGCCGCAGCCGCAGGCGGCGGTCTCGTGGCGGTCCACGGTGATGTGGCCGATCTCGCCGCCGGCACCGTGGGTGCCATCGATGACCTTGCCGTTGACGATGACGCCGCCGCCCACGCCGGTGCCCAGCGTGACCATGACCGCGCTGCGGCAGCCCTTGGCGGCACCCATCCAGATCTCGCCCAGAGCGGCCACGTTGGCATCGTTGCCCACCAGAACCTTGATGCCGCCCAGCATGGTGCTCAGCTCTTCGGCCACATTATGCTTGCCCCAGCCGCCGAGGTTTGCACAGATGATGGGCACGATGCGGCTGTCCAGCACAGGGCCGGGCACGCCCACGCCCACGCCCTCTATCTGCTCAGCGACAAGGCCTTTTTCCTGCATCTTGCCCTGCACGGCAGCGGCCAGATTTTTCAGAATGTGCTCACCGGCGTTGGAGGTGTCGGTGGGAACTTCCCACTTTTCCAGCAGTTCGCCGGTGGTCTTGAACAGGCCGATCTTGGCGGTGGTGCCGCCCAGATCGATGCCGAATGCGTATTCTTTCATGTTTCATTTACCTCTTTTTGACGGCCAGCGGCCGCAGTATTTCGCGTGTTCCAGTATACCACACCTACCCGCAAAAGAGCAGTGCCGCTGCGGATTTTCATGCAAACAGACGGAAAACACAGTGGATATTTGGCACAAATGCCAGTGCTCACCGCACGGTGTTGGTCAGGCTACCAATGCCGTCGATCTCGCAGCGCACCGTGTCGCCGGGCTTCAGAAACTGCGGCGGGTCCATGCCCATGCCCACGCCTGCCGGGGTGCCGGTGGCGATGATGGTGCCGGCCTTCAGGGTCATGCCCTGAGTCAGCTCGTGGATCACGTGGTCGATATCAAAGATCTGCAGGCCGGTGTTGGAGTCCTGCCGCTTTTCGCCGTTGACGAAGCTTCGGATGCCGAGCTTGGGCGGGTAGGTGCCGAACTCGTCTGCGGTAACGATGCAGGGGCCGATGGGCGTGAAGCCATCGAGGCTCTTGCCGAAGTACCACTGCTTGTGGGCGGTCTGCACATCGCGGGCGGAAACATCGTTCAGGATGGTGTAGCCGAACACATAGTCTTTTGTCTGCCCGGCGGGCACATCCTTGGCATCTTTGCCCAGAACCACAGCCAGTTCGCATTCGTAGTCCAGCTTCTGCACAAGGTCGGTGTGAGCTTCAATAAAGCCGCCGTCCGGCACAGCGCGGGAAACGCGCTTGGAAAAATAAATGGCATCCTGATGTTTGGTTGCAAAGGCATCGGCAGAGTATTTCTCCGCTTCGTCCGAGTGGGCCATGTAGTTGATGCCAAGGCACACCACATCCTGCGCCGGGCAGGGAATAGGGCTTTGCAGCTGCACGGCATCCACGGGCAGGGCCGGGATGCCCGCAATGGCAAGCTGCAGGCCGGCCCGCACCTGCGGGGTCAGAAAGGGGATGGCATCGGACAAGGTTTCATAGGAAAGGCCCAGCCAGCTCAGCGGCCAGATCTGTGTGCCGTCCGGCGAAAGAATGGCCGGATCTTCTACGCCGTCCGGCAGGCGGCAGGTGACAAAACGCATTTCAGTTTCCTCCCTCAGTGGCGGTAGGCGATGGCGTTCTGGATGCGGTCGGCCTCAGCCTGCCCGGCCAGCTGGCGCACCAGCTCCAGCGCAAAGGGGATGGCACCGCCCAGACCGTAGCTGGTGGTGATATTGCCGTCCACTACCACTTCGGTATCCAGCACCTCGGCACCGGCCAATTTGTCTTGGAAACCGGCGTGCGCCGTGGCTTTTCTGCCCTCCAGCAGGCCGAGAGATGCCAGCACGCTGGGTGCTGCGCAGATGGCAGCTACCTTTTTGCCGCTCTTTGCAAAGGAAACGCAGGTGTCGGTAACGGTTTTGTTGGCGGCAAGGTTCGGGGTGCCGGGGATGCCGCCGGGCAGCACCACCATGTCCACATCCGAATAATCCACCTCTTCGGCCAGTGCGTCGGCGGTGATATGTACCTTGTGGCTGCTCACGATCTCACGGCTGTCGGATGCGCTGGCCACGGTCACCTCCACCTTGGCGCGGCGCAGCAGATCGACCACCAGCAGGGCTTCACATTCCTCGGTGCCCTCGGCAAAAAATACAACAGCTTTGCTCATAAAAATCAAACCTCCCTGATTTCTGATGAAGACGGCGCATCTGCGCCGCATGAGGAAAAACGATAGAAGTACCCCGCTGGCGTGGGGACTTCTGCCTTCCCGGTCGAATGATAAAAGCCGCATACCGCACGGGCGGCACGCGGCATGGTTTGTGTGGAAGTTCAGTTTTGATCGTCGGCAGCTTTTTCCGCTTCCAGCAAGGCGCGCAACACGCTGTCGTCGGCACTCAGCACCCGGCTTACCCGGCTGATGATGGCGCTGGATGCACCGGTCTTATCCATGATCTCGGTGTAGATGCGCTTGTCCACCAGCATCTCGGCAATGTTGTAGCGCTGCTCCATTGCGCTCAGCTCGGAATAGCTGCACACATCCTGTAAAAAACGGTAACACTGTTCCGGGGTCTTGAGCTGCAAAAATGCCTGATACAGACCGGACTGGCCGGTAGGATGATCTTTTGCCATGTCGTTCTCCTTTTTTGCAGATGCCGCCCACAGGCAGGCACTTTATTACACTACACCAGTGTAGTACAAACGGGGAGAAATTTCAATAGCTTTTGCGGCTTTTTAGCCCAGCGTGTGCTCAAACACCACTTCGTCCCGGGGGACGGTGCCGTTTTCCTGCTCGGCGGGCTTTAAATTGCGGTAGCGCAGGGCCTTGAAGAACTGCTGCACCGGCAGGACCTTGGCGTGCACGGTGCACCACACACGGCCCTTGCCCTCGCCGCGGGCCAGCCGCTCGCAGGAGAGCACGATGTCCCGGCCCAGTGCCTTGCCGCGGTATTCGGGCTTGAGGTACAGGTGCATCAGGTGCAGGGCGGTGTTCTCCATCTTCCACGCAAAGTAGCCGATGGTCTTGCCGCCCAGAACCACGAGGAAGTAGTTCACATCGTTGTCGATGTCCTCCTCAATGGCATCGGCGCTCTGCAGCTCTTCCACAAGGGTGTCCAGCTGTTTTGCGGGGTAATAGCGCTTGTACACCTCATGCCAGAGTTCACTGGCAAGGTCGGCGGTGGCGTGGATATATTTGGCCTTGGCGACCAGCTTGTAATCAGGCTTCATAGTTCTCCTTACACTTTTACGATATAATCCGGTTTGCGGGGTGCTGCGGGCTTGGGGTCTGCAGCAGGGTAGCCCAGAATACAGTGGCCGATGCCGACCCAATCGCCCTCGATGCCCCACTGCCGGAGCAGGGACTTGCCCTCTTCTGTTTCAAACTCTTCCTTTGCGCGGTTGATCCAGCAGCTGCCCAGCCCCAGCGAAGCTGCAGCCAGCATCAGGTTGCCCATGACAAGGCTGCCGTCGGGTACGGCATTTGCGGCGTGAGCATCGGCCAGCACCACCAGAATGGTGGGAGCGCCGTACATGGGGTCGGTGTCCCTGCCCATGACAGCGGCGTTCATGCGGGTGAGCTGGGCGCGGGCGGCAGCGTCCTGCACGACCACGATCTTTGCGCTCTGGCGGCCCATGGCGCTGGCGGCGTAGGTGCCGGCTTCCAGCACGGCATCCAGTTCTTCGTTTGTGATCTGCTCCGGCTTATAGGCACGGCAGCTGCGGCGGTTTTTGATGGTTTCCAAGGTTTCGTTGGTCATGGCAATTCCCTCCCTTAAAGCATGTGCCTTTATTGTATCACAACAAAGGCCGGAGTGCAAAGAGAAACCGGTAGGAAACGCTTTTGTTGCACGTAAACGTTTCAGCGATGAAAATCATGTCAAAATGCACAATAAAACGTAAAAAGATTATGAAAAAGCGTCCTTGCTGCCAAAGGGTAAATACGTTATAATAGGGCTACCAAACTGGAAAGGAGTTGTGCTCTATGGCAAAGGTATCGCAGGCAGTCATTCTGGAAAATGAATTTTATATCATCAAAGCCCCCAATGGGAAGGTGCTGGAAGTAAAGAACTTCAACACCGAGAACGGCGCGGCCATCCAGCTGTGGAGCTATGCGGGCCATCCGTGGCAGCAGTGGCAGTTCGTGGACGCAGGCGAGGGCCGCTGGCGCATCTGCAACCGCTTTACCGGAAAGATGATGGATCTGGCCCTTGGCGGTGTGGTGGAGGGCACATGGCTGCACCAGTGGAGCCGCACCAGCGGGCTGAGCCAGTGCTGGGCGCTGGAGCCCACCCGCAGCGGGCGCACCCGCATCCGCAATGTGCTGGCGGATAAATACATTGACCTTGTGGGCATGAACACCGCCAACGGTGCACAGGCCCAGATCTGGAACTTTGTAGCAGGCGGCAATCAGGAGTGGACGCTGGAACGCATCGATCCGGACACCGCCCAGAGCGGCCGCCGCGCCGAGGAGGCCAAAGACCCGCAGCCCACGCCAAGCCAGCGCAAGCATCAGAACGACCTTGTGCGCAAGCTGAACAATGCGGGCAAGGGAAGAGCAAGCCGAAAGGGGCAATGATTTTAAATTGCCGCCGCGTTGCTCTGGCATATTCAGAGGAAAAAGTTATTTTTGGTTTGCACCCCGGCAAAGCCTGCGGGCTTTGCCGGGGTGTTTTTTCACGGGAGGGGCCGCAGCGAAAAACGGCATTTTCCACAAAAACAAGATCAAAAGGAGAACTCAATGAATCTAGGAGCCTTCATGAACCCGGAATTCCCCATTTTCAGCACCACGCTGTGCTATCTGGAACGGGACGATGCCTACCTGATGCTGCACCGCATCAAAAAGCAGGACGACTACAACCATGACAAATGGATCGGCGTGGGCGGAAAGTTTGAGCGGTTTGAAAGCCCGGAGGACTGTCTGCTGCGGGAAGTGAAGGAGGAGACCGGCCTGACGCTGAAGCGCTTCCGCGCCCGGGGTCTGCTGACCTTTATTTGGGGCAACATGACCGAGTTCATCCACCTGTACACCGCTGATGAATGGACGGGCGAGATGGTGCAGGGCGATGCCTGCAGGGAAGGCGTGCTGGAATGGGTGCCGAAGGATAAGGCGGCTGAACTGCCCATCTGGGAGGGCGACAAGATCTTCTTCCGGCTGCTGAATGAGGACCGGCCTTATTTCTCCCTCAAGCTGGTGTATGAAGGCGATACCCTGAAACAGGCGGTGCTGGACGGGAAACAGATCGTTTGAGCGCTTCCTGTGCAGAGCGCAGTCGTGTGGGTTGGGTTTAATGGCTTTTGAAAAATGTATCGCCGCTGGGTATGTTCTCTTTTGCGTGCCAAAAGAGAACCAGAAAAGCACCCGCTACTTTCGAGGCGCGGGAGGCGGCGGGTTGCGGCTCCCTGCGTCTGCTTCGTGCCTTGCGCGGCACTCGCATCCTGCAGGCCGCTGCCCCAACAGCTCCTCCCTGTTTCGGCCACTGGCCGCGGTCGTCGCCGTTGCAAACTAAGGGCTGCTCGCCCTTAATAATCCCAAAGCAGATGGGCTCCATACAAAAAATCCAAGTCGCTGCGCTAGAGGATTTTTTGTGTTGCGCCGATTTTGAGTCGCTTACGCGACGAACCGTGCGGGCAAGTTTGTGCTCCATCTGCTGCGCGACAGCTGCAGGCTGACAGTAGCAAAAGGCTGTTCACCGCCCGGCCCCTTATCGTGAAAAGGCAAAGCCGGAATGACCGCAGTCATTCCGGCTTTGCTATATATAAAAATATTTTTCCGCTGATATTGTCAGAGCGAAGCGGAGACAATTCTAAAAGTTAGTTCAGCTTCAGGTCGCCCTCTTTGATCCAGCCCAGCTTGCGCTCGATCTCGCAGAAGATCACACTCAGCACAGCGGGCAGAACAAAGCACAGCAGCACCATGGCAGCCCAGTCCATCGGGGTGATGGCGGCTTTGGTACCGGCGGCAATGTCGCTGACCCAGCCGGTGTACACGCCGATCTGGCCCACCAGACCGCAGGTGCCCATGCCGGAAGAGACAGCGGCACCGTTCATCTCAAAGTGGAACACGCAGGTGGCCAGCGGGCCGGTGATGGCACTGGCCAGTGTGGGCGCGATCCAGATACGGGGGTTCTTGACGATGTTGCCCATCTGCAGCATACTGGTGCCAAGGCCCTGACTGACCAGACCGCCCACGCCATTCTCCTTGTAGCTCATCACGGCAAAGCCGATCATCTGGGCACAGCAGCCTGCCACGGCGGTACCGCCGGCAAGGCCGGTCAGGCCCAGCGCGGCGCAGATGGCGGCAGAGGAAATGGGCAGGGTCAGCGCCACGCCCACAATGACGGATACAAGAATGCCCATGGCCAGCGGGGCCTGCTCGGTGGCCCACATGATCAGGGTGCCCACCTGACTTGCGGCGGTGCCAATGGGTGCGGCGATCAGCATGGAAAGGCCCACGCCGGAAAAAATGGTCACCAGCGGGGTCACGAGAATGTCCACGCGGGTCTCCTTGCTCACGGCCTTGCCCAGCTCGGAAGCCACGATGGCAATGATGAGCACGGCCAGCGGGCCGCCTGCGCCGCCCAGAGCATTGGCCGAGTAGCCTACGGTGATCAGGCTGAACAGCACCAGCGGCGGGCAGTGCAGCGCCCAGCCAATGGCGCAGGCCATGGCCGGGCCGCTCATGGCCGTGGCGTAGCCGCCAAGGTCTACCAGCACGTCAAGGCCGGTCTGCTGGCCCAGCGTCTTGATGATGGTGCCGATCAGCAGGCTGGCAAACAGGCCCTGCGCCATGGCACCCAGCGCTTCAATGAGATAGCGCTGCGGGGTGATGACGATATCCTTGCGTTTTAAGAAATCTTTCACATTTGACATAAGAAACTGCCTTTCTGTTTCAAGATGGTGGATTCAATGCAAAAACTGCATGTCAAGTATAATACCATACACATGTCAAGACAACAAGACAAAATGCTGATTTTGCTGGAAATATCTGCAATTTTTGGCTTTGTGCAATGTTTTTGCGGGCTGAGACGTATCTGATTTGGAGCATTTTCTGATACCGGGGCGGCAGCTTTTCGGAGCTGCGCTTTGCAGTGTGCGGCAATTGACGGGGGCTTGCCCGCGGGTGTATACTGAAAGAGTATTGAGAAGATGAAACGCTGCCCTTTTTGCGAAGGGCGGCATCCCGATAAAAATGCATGAGGTTTGGAGCACAGCATGAAAAAAACGTTCTGGAATAAACTGACTGCCCGCGGCACCCGCGGCAAAACGCGGTGTGCAGCGGCAGTTCTGGCATTGGCAATGACCTTTTCAATGGGGGCACCGCTGGCACTGGCTGCACAGCCGGAAGAAAGTACCGCGGCAGTGACCGAGACTGTTTCTGCACAGCAGGAAACGGCAATGCCCACCCTGCAGACGGAGACCCCGGAGCTTGCTGCACAGGACCCGGAAGCACCGCCTGTACAGGCCACAGAAGCCGAAGAAAACAGCACGAACCAGCACACGCCGGAAAACAGCGTCGTGCTGACCCCGGAGGAGATCCGTGCCGCACTGGATGCCGGTGCCATGGATGCCGCCGAAGCCCAGTGCATCGACCTGAGCGATGAGAACGGTTTTTTCAGCTGGCTGTTCAATTTCCTGTTTGGCTGGCTGGGCAAAGACGAGTCCCAGCCGGAGCCGGCCTACTCCGGCTGGCGTACCTCCGGCGGCAAGACCTACTACTACAGCCAGACCACCAACAAACCGGTGACCGGCATCCAGTGCATCGACAATAAACTCTATTACTTCAATGCGGACGGTGTGCTGGAAAATGGCAAGACCTTCGGTGTGGATGTTTCCAAGTATCAGAAGAACATCGACTGGAACCAGATCAAAAAGGCAGGCGTGAGCTTTGTGATCGTCCGCATCGGCTACCGCGGCTATGGTGCTTCCGGCACGCTGGTGCTGGACCCCATGTTCGAGGAGCATTTCACCAATGTGAAGAATGCGGGCCTGAAGGTGGGCGTGTATTTCTTCAGTCAGGCCACCACCGAGGAGGAAGCCAAGGAGGAAGCCTTTGCCTGCGCCTACGTACTGAACGGACGCAAGCTGGATTACCCCATTTTCTTTGACACCGAAGCATCCGGCGCTTCCAATGGTTCCGGCCGCGCCGACGGTCTGGGTATGGAGGACCGCACCAAGTGCGCCATCGCCTTCTGTGAGGAGGTCAAGGCACAGGGCTACAAACCCGGTGTGTATGCCTCTACCCTGTGGTACCGCAAGCGTGTCGATCTGAACAGCCTGAAAAAATATACCATCTGGAACGCGCATTATGGTGTTGCCAGCAGCCCCATCGACTGCGCCCTGTGGCAGGGCACCTGCACGGCACGCCTGCCCGGCTATAAGGGCGATATGGACGTGAACATCAGCTACATCGGATAAGTGAGGAAACTGCAATGGACCGCATTCGCCTGATCGCATCGGACATGGACGCGACCCTTCTGGACGAGTACAGCCAGCTGCCGCCAAAGTTTACCGAGACCATCCGTGCACTGGCCGGGCAGGGCATCTTGTTTGCCGCCGCCAGCGGGCGGCCTCTGTACACACTGGAAACGATGTTCCCGGATCTGCTGGAGGAGATCATTCTCATTGGCGACAACGGCGGCGCTGCCCGCTGGAAGGGGAAAGATCTGTTTGTGTCCGAAATGCCTGCCGAGGGCTGGCGGCAGCTGGCCCGCAGCACAAAGCAGGCCGGAGACGTGGGCCTTTTGTGCGGACTGCAGGCGGCCTACGCGGAAAAGCAGGACGAGAAATACGATAAAGTTTTCAAGAATTTTTATACCCGGGTGGAATATGTGGATGACTTGACTGCGGTGGAAGCGGCGGCGGATAAGTTTACCATCTATCTGCCCAACGATGACTCGCAGGAAGCCTTCGACCGGACCTACGGCGCATTCCATACCGGAAATGGCGGTGCATTCTCGGCGGCAGTGGCAGGCAGAAACTGGGTGGACGTGATGAACCCCGGTGTGCACAAGGGTGCAGCACTGGCAAAGGTGGGTGCACTGCTGGGCATTCCGGCCGACAGCATGATGGCCTTTGGCGACACCTACAACGATGCCGAGATGCTCACCACCGCGAAGTACGGCTTTTTGATGGAGAACGGCAGCGGACCGCTGCGGGCGCAGGTGCCGTTTCTGGCACCGTCCCACCGGGAATACGGCGTGATGCAGGTGCTGAAACAGGTGCTCCGCCAGAACGGCGAAGTAAGCTCGGAAGATTTTACAAAAGCACATTGATCGATATTGACAAAAGGGCAGGTTTTACCTGCCCTTTTGTCATACACCCCAGCTGTGCTGAATAAATTGTTCTCAGAGCAATAAACAGGCTGGGGAGGCATGGGGATATGTTTGTAGTCACATTGAGCAAAACGAGCCTGAAAAAACTGGGTCTGGGTGCCATGTGCTGCGCACTGGTGGTGGGCAGTGCTCTGCTGGGCCGGTTCATCAGCAACCGCACCGTTGCGGTCTCGGCGGCGGTGAACAAAATTGAGAGTGCACAGGACATCCAGACATGGTTCACCGGCTACGGTCTGGATGTGGACGGCGCATCCATCACGGCAGACAAGGTCAAGATCCCCCGCAAGTGGGATGACAGCTTTTCGGCCTTCAACGGGGTGGTGCAGCAGAGCGGCATGGACCTTGCACGCTACAAGGGCAAGACCGTGGAAAAATGGACGGCGCTGATCCCGGCGGCAAGCAGCGGCGAGACCAGCCGCTACGGCGTGCTGTTGGTGTACCGCAAAAAGGCCGTGGGAGCTTACCTGCTGGAACGGCCCTCCGGCGTTGTGGTGGGCCTGAAAGACATGCAGGCCGCCATGGCGGAAGCTGAGGCAAAGCAGACTTCCGGCGAGGACTATGAGGGCGACTGGGGTGAGCGCCACGACGAAGAGCTGACCGGCAGCGAACCGGCACAGCAGACCTCCGGCGAGGACTACAGCGGCGATTGGGGCGAACGCCATGACGAGGAATTGACCGCACAGCAGACCTCCGGTGAGCCGGATGCCGTGCCGCAGGCTGTACCTTATACGGAACTGCCGCTGGATGCCGAGGGATATCCGGTGGAATGAGCACCGGAACGACCTACCAAAGCCGGAAACGACCGGGAACAGCTTCGGGTTTTGATGCAAAATCAGGCCGCAATTTGCCTAAAATTTGCGCACAAGCAGAAGAAAAAGTGAAATGCGTGCATTTTTGTCACATTTGTATGTTCAATTGTACCAAAATTTTGCATAAAAAATTAGCAATATGAAATGGTGAAAAATTCCCGGCAAGGGTTTATAATAGATGTATCAACCGTGCCGCGGCTCGGCCGCGTCTGGTGCAAGTGCAGAAGCGCCGCACGGGATCAAGTAAGGAGAAAATGATTATGAAGGAATTCCAGTATACCGTTAAGGATGCATGCGGCATCCACGCTCGTCCCGCCGGCCTGCTCGTCAAGACTGTCAAGGGCTTTGCCAGCAGCGCTACCCTGGAAAAGGACGGCAAGAGCTGCGATATGCGCAAGCTGATGGCTCTGATGGGCATGGGTATAAAGCAGGGTGAGACCGTTACCGTCAAGGTCGAGGGCGACGACGAGGAAGCTGCAGCAGCAGCCATCCAGAAGTTCCTGACCGAGAACGTCTGATTCCGCAGTTAAGATGAGGAAGGCCCTCGCGGGTGAGCTGCGGGGGCTTTTTTTGGACTGTCGGAGCAGTGCGGCCCCGGCACAGATGAAGAAGGAGTAGTGTGCAATGCAGGTAGGCACCGGTAAGAGCATCCTGAATGGCATCGCCATCGGCAAGCTCAAGATCTACAAGAAAAAGGATACTGCCATTTCTGCCGCAGAGGTAGCGGATACCGCAGCGGAAGTGGCGCGTTTTGAAGAAGCGCAGCAGAAGGCCATTGAGCAGCAGACTGCGCTGTATGAAAAGGCACTGGCAGAGGCTGGCGAGGACATCGCCGAGGTGTTCAACATCCACGCCATGATGCTGGAAGACGACGACTTTGTGGATGCCATCAAGGAGATCATCAACAGCCAGAAAAAGTGTGCCGAGTACGCCGTCAAGACGGCAGGCAACAATCAGGCTGCGGTGTTCGCCGCCATGGATGACCCGTATCTGCAGGCACGCAGTGCAGACGTCATCGATATCGCACAGGCCATTCTGGACATCCTGCAGGGGGTGGACAACGCCAGCCTGCAGGGCACCGAGCCCAGCATTCTGGTCGCGGAGGATCTGGCCCCGTCTGAGACCGTCCGCATGGATAAGAGCCTGCTGCTGGGCTTTATCACCCGTGAGGGCAGCTCCAACAGCCACACCGCCATTCTGGCCCGCAGCATGAACATCCCTGCCCTGATCCAGTGCAAGGATATTCAGGACGACTGGGACGGCAAGATGGCGGTCATCGATGGCTACAACGCCTGCGTTTACGTTGAACCCACCCCCGACCTGCTCAAGAGCCTGAAGAAGCGCCAGCAGGAAGATCAGAAGAAGCAGGCCCTGCTGCAGGAGCTGAAGGGCAAGCCCAACACCACGCTGGACGGCAAGACCATCAATGTCTTTGCCAACATCGGCGGTATGAGCGATGTGGGTGCTGTGCAGCAGAACGATGCCGGCGGTGTGGGCCTGTTCCGCACTGAGTTCGTCTATCTGAACTGCAAGGACTTCCCCACCGAGGACTACCAGTTCGAGGCCTACAAGCAGGTGGTGGAGAGTTTGGCTCCCCGCAAGGTGGTCGTCCGTACCTGTGACATCGGTGCCGATAAGACCGTCGATTACATGAAGCTGGATCACGAGGAGAACCCCGCTTTGGGCTACCGCGCCATCCGCATCTGCCTGACCCGCAGGGACTTCTTCAAGACTCAGCTGCGCGCTCTGCTGCGTGCTTCTGCCTACGGCAACATGAGCATCATGTTCCCCATGATCACCAGCCTGCGGGAGCTGCAGGATGCCAAGGCTGTTCTGGAAGAGTGCCGCGCAGAGCTGACCGCCGAGGGCGTCAAGATGGGCCAGAACATCGAGGTAGGCACCATGATCGAGACCCCCGCCGCTGTGCTGATCGCGGACGAGCTGGCTGCCGAGTGCGACTTCTTCTCCATCGGCACCAACGACCTGACCCAGTACACCTGTGCGCTGGACCGCCAGAATGCAAAGCTGGAACCGTTCTTCAACCCGCACCATCCCGCTGTGCTGCGCGCCATCAAGATGACCATTGAGGCGGGCCACCGCCACGGCATCTGGGTGGGCATCTGCGGTGAGCTGGGTGCCGACACCGCCCTGACCGAGACCTTCCTGCGCATGGGCGTGGACGAGCTGTCCATGAACGCCAAGAGCATCCTGCCGGTGCGCAAGATCATCCGCAGCGTGGACCTGAGCAAGCCTTCTGAGAAGTAATTCATCCGAAAATCCCGGTTTACCGTTCCCATAAAGCTCCCCGGCAGGGCATCCCGCTCTGCCGGGGTCTTTCTATACCGGGCAAAAGTTTTCGGAAAACACTTTAAAACGATAAAGCGAAATGCTATACTATAAGCGATGACAGGGTATGCAGGTGTCCAGCGCTGCCCATGGAGGACCGTTATGACTCAGTTTTTGATTCGTCTTTTCATCCGCCAGCCCGACCATGCGCAGGACCCTAAGGTGCGCGCCGCCTACGGCAACCTTGCCTGCTGGGTGGGCGTGGCATGCAACCTGCTGCTGTGTCTGGGCAAGCTGACCGTAGGCACTCTGTTCGGCTCCATTGCCATCATGGCAGATGCCCTGAACAACCTGTCGGATGCCTCGTCCAATGTGGTCAGTCTGGTGGGCTTCAAGCTGGCCGGCAAGGCCCCGGATGCAGAGCATCCCTTCGGCCATGCCCGGTATGAATATCTGGCGGGGCTGGTAGTCAGCGTGACCATTCTCGGCATCGGCTTTTCGCTGCTGAAGGAATCGGTGGTCAAGGTGCTGCACCCCACCCCGGTGGTGTTCAGCTGGCTCACGGTGGCCGTGCTGATCGCATCCATCCTCGTCAAGCTGTGGATGAGCGGCTTCAACCGCACCATCGGGCGTATCATCGGCTCCGAGACCCTCATTGCCACTGCTGCGGACAGCCGCAACGATGTGCTGAGCACCAGCGCGGTGCTCATTGCAGCGGTGCTGTGCCGCGTGACCGGCTGGGATGTGCTGGATGGCCTGATGGGTGTAGGCGTGGCGGCGTTCATCCTGATCTCCGGCTGGGGCCTTGTGATGGATACGCTCAGCCCGCTGCTGGGCGAAAGCCCCAGCGAGGATCTGGTGGACCACATCGAGCAGAAGGTACTCTCTTATCCCGGCGTGCTGGGAATGCACGATTTGATGGTGCACGACTACGGCCCGGGACACCAGTTCGCCTCCCTGCATGTGGAGCTGCCCGCCGAGCAGGACCCGCTGGAGGCACACGACCTGATCGACAACATTGAGCGGGACTTTTTTAAGAATGACCGGCTTTTGGTTACCATCCACTACGACCCCATCGTTACCTCGGATTCTGCCGTGGGCGTGCTGCGCGCCCGCCTGACCGAAAAGCTGCGCCAGCTCGACCCGGCCCTTTCGCTGCACGATCTGCGCATCGTGCCGGGCAGGACCCACACCAACGTGCTGTTCGATCTGGTGCTGCCGGCAGGCTATGCAGGGGATAAGGTAGAGCTGCTGGCACAGCTGGAACAGTTCATCAAGGAACAGGATACAGCCTACAGCTGCATCATCAAGGTGGAACAGAGCTATACGGCTGCCCACAAATAAACTCTCAGGGGGAAGTATTATGCTGAATGAGACCTACCGCGCGATGCTCGGCAATAAGAGCGTCATCCGCGAGACCTTCATGTACGGCAAACAGCGTGCCGCAGAGATCGGATATGAGAATGTGTTCGATTACTCGCTGGGCAACCCCAGCGTGCCCTGCCCGCAGGAGTTCACTGCCGCCATGCAGGACCTGCTGGCCAACGAGGAACCGGTAAACCTGCACGGCTACTGCCCCAGTCAGGGCGACCCGGGCTTCCGCACCGATGTGGCAACGCACCTGACAAAGACCTTTGGCCTGCCCTATGAGCAGAAGCACATCTTCCCCACCACCGGTGCGGCGGGTGCCATTGCCCATGCCATCCGTGCGGTCACGCAGCCTGGCGACGAGGTGCTCACCTTTGCGCCCTACTTCCCGGAGTACGGCCCTTATGTGGCGGGCACCGGGGCAGTCCTCAAGGTTGTGCCGCCGCAGGCACCGACCTTCCAGCCCAATCTGGACGCATTCGAGCAGATGATCGGCGAAAAGACCACCTGTGTGCTCATCAACACCCCCAATAACCCCACCGGCGTGGTCTACTCTGCCGGGACGCTCACCCGCATGGCAGAGATCCTGACCGAGAAGAGCAAGGCTTTTGGCCACAACATCTTCCTCGTCAGCGATGAGCCCTACCGGGATATCGCATTCGACGGCAAAAAGGTGCCCTACCCGGCGGCGTTCTACCCCCACACTCTCACCTGCTTCTCCTATTCCAAGAGCCTGAGCCTGCCCGGCGAGCGCCTTGGCTATGTGGCGGTGCGTCCGGGCTGTGAGGGCGAGGATGTGCTGGTGGACATGATGGCCCAGATCTCCCGCTTCACCGGCCACAACTGCCCGCCCAGCATCATCCAGCGGGCCGTAAGCCGCTGTCAGGATGTGACCAGTGATCTGAGTGTGTATGAGACCAACATGAACCTGCTGTACGATAAGCTCACCGCGCTGGGTTTTGAGGTGGAGCGCCCCGGCGGTACCTTCTACATCTTCCCCAAGGCTCTGGAAGAGGATGCCAACGCTTTCTGCATGAAGGCCCGGGAGTTTGATCTGCTGCTGGTGCCCAGCGACAGCTTTGGTGTCAAGGGCTATGTGCGCCTTGCCTACTGCATCGATACCGAAAAGGTCAAGCGCAGCCTGCCGGCCCTTGAAAAGCTGGCAGCCGCTTACCGCAAATAAATATTCTGCCGAACTGCCCGCGCGGCATCTGGCAGTGCAGCGCGGCTGGAGAAACGATCCAAAGAGAGGAAAGGGAACCCTGCTATGGAAAAAATCAAAATGACCACGCCCCTCGTCGAGATGGACGGCGACGAAATGACCCGCATTCTGTGGAAGATGATCAAGGACGAACTGATCCTTCCGTTTGTGGACCTCAAGACCGAATATTACGATCTGGGCCTGCCCAACCGCGACGCTACCGCCGACAAGGTGACCATGGATGCCGCCCTTGCCAACAAGAAGTACGGCGTTTCGGTCAAGTGCGCCACCATCACTCCCAATGCCCAGCGCATGGACGAGTATAAGCTGCATGAGATGTGGAAAAGCCCCAACGGCACCATCCGCGCGGTGCTGGACGGCACCGTGTTCCGCGCACCCATCATGATCGACAGCATCAAGCCGGTGGTCAAAAACTGGAAAAAGCCCATCACCATTGCCCGCCACGCCTACGGCGATGTGTACAAGTGCACCGAGTTCCGCATTCCGGGTGCCGGCAAGGCTGAACTGGTGTTCACCGGTGCCGATGGCTCTGAGCAGCGCGCCACCGTGTTTGACTTTGAGGGCGCTGGCGTTCTGCAGGGCCAGTACAACAAGGATGATTCCATCCGCAGCTTTGCCCGCAGCTGCTTCAACTACGCACTGGATGTGAAGCAGGATCTGTGGTTCGGCGCAAAGGATACCATCTCCAAGAAGTACGACCACACCTTCAAGGATATCTTCCAGGAGGTGTACGACACCGAGTATAAGGCAAAGTTCGAGGCCGCAGGCATCACCTACTTCTACAGCCTCATTGACGATATCGTTGCCCGCGTCATTCGCAGCGAGGGCGGCTTTGTCTGGGCCTGCAAGAACTACGACGGTGACGTGATGAGCGATATGGTCTCCACTGCCTTTGGCTCTCTGGCTATGATGACCAGCGTGCTGGTCAGTCCGGACGGCAAATACGAGTTCGAGGCCGCCCACGGCACCGTCACCCGCCATTACTATAAGTACCTGAAGGGCGAAAAGACCTCCACTAACCCCATGGCTACCATCTTTGCGTGGTCTGGCGCGTTCAAGAAGCGCGGTGAACTGGACGGCCTGCCGGAGCTGGTGAAGTTTGGCGAGGCACTGGAAGCCGCCAGCCTGCAGACCCTGAACGACGGCATCATGACGAAAGACCTGTGCGGTCTGGCTGAGGGCATCACCCCCACCGCTGTGGACAGCGAGGGCTTTATCAAGGCCATCCGCACCCGTCTGGAAGCCAAGCTGGCATAAAACGATTTTCAATATAACATAAAAACCGGAACGATCCACCCGAAAAAGGGACGATCGTTCCGGTTTTTGTTTTAGGCAGGATGTGCGACAAACTGGAATTTAGTAACGCAAAAGGAAATATACGACATATACCCAACTAAGTAATCCATGAAAAATCGCCCAACCGACAGACTTCCACGTTGTATAACTAATAACCATAGCTAATGCACTTCCAAAAGTTATTCCTGATTTTACCGTTTTCTTGACATTCGTTGATTTATTATCTTCCATGTTTGTTTCCTCCACAAATTCCGATTGAGATTTCACCTGTTTTAAGAAATTTAATAACTGTTATATTTT
>ERZ836760.933-NODE-933-length-37176-cov-176.291533_pt1 | contig 37176 bp, 30 predicted proteins | sample MGYA00519941_ERZ836760 | MGnify/ENA primary metagenome ERZ836760 (study PRJEB31850, sample SAMEA3708807) | human gut metagenome | biome: human gut; feature: human-associated habitat; material: faeces | place: China | collected 2014 ... | reverse complement strand
AACAGAAACATAATATTTCGTTTATACCGTTTTTCTTTTTCATTACATATAAAATCACGACTTGTGAAAGGACGCTTATAGTTGCCCTTCAGATCCTGAGAAAGCACCACAAAATCTGCAACACTGCGTCCTTTAAACTCTGGGTGTTATTTCACCAATAAAGATTTTCCAGTCATCTCAGCCGGCTGCTCCATACCCATTAATTCAATGAGTGTAGGAATGATATCAGCTAAACATCCGTTCTCTCTCAATTTATAAGATGGATCAGCATTTACTAAAATGAACGGTACCGGATTAGTTGTATGAGCAGTAAATGGTGCTCCTGTCTCATAATCAACTAACTGCTCTGCATTACCGTGGTCAGCGCAGATGAATAACTGTCCGTTTACTTCTTTGATGGCATCGACTGCTTTTCCAACACAGGTATCCACCGTCTCAACTGCTTTGATGGCAGCTTCTAAGATTCCTGTATGACCGACCATATCCGGGTTTGCAAAGTTAATGACGATCACATCATATTTTTCAGAACGGATTGCTGCACATAACTTGTCACAAACTTCCGGTGCGCTCATCTCTGGCTGCAAATCATAAGTTGCAACCTTTGGAGATTTTACTAAAATTCTGTCCTCTCCCTCGTTTGGTTCTTCTACACCACCATTAAAGAAAAATGTTACATGAGCATATTTCTCTGTCTCTGCGATTCTTGCCTGTTTCATACCGTGTGCTGCAAGATATTCGCCAAATGTATTTTTCAGTTCTACTTTCTTGAATGCAACTTCTTTGTTTGGAATGGTTGCGTCATATTCTGTGAAGCAGATATAAGCAACATTCTTTCTTGCGCCTCTCTCGAAACCATCAAACTCATCCATACAGAATGCTCTTGTGAGTTCACGTGCACGGTCCGGACGGAAATTGAAGAAAATAACTGTGTCATTATCTTTGATCGTAGCAACCGGTTTTCCATTCTCTGTGATGGCTGTTGGAACGAAAAACTCATCTGTCACATCTTTTGCGTAGGAAGCGTCCATTGCTGCAACTGCACTCTCTGCCTGTTCGCCCTCTCCTTTTGTGAGAACATTGTATGCTTTTTCTACACGATCCCATCTGTTATCACGATCCATAGCATAGTAACGTCCAGAGATAGAAGCAATCTTACCAACACCAAGCTCTGCCATCTTTGCTTCCAGTGCCTCGATAAATCCCTTTCCGGAAGTAGGTGCTGTATCACGTCCGTCTAAGAAACAGTGTACATAGACATTCTTGATTCCCTCTCTCTTGGCGAGTTCGAGTAAACCATAAACATGTGTGATATGGCTGTGGACACCACCATCAGAAAGAAGTCCATATAAATGAAGATCAGAATTATTTTTCTTCACGTTCTCCATTCCGTCTAATAAAGCCTGATTTTTGAAGAAATCACCATCGTTGATCTCTTTTGTGATTCTTGTGAGCTCCTGATATACAATTCTTCCTGCGCCCATGTTCATATGTCCAACTTCAGAGTTACCCATCTGTCCATCCGGAAGACCTACAGCAAGACCGCTGGCATTTCCTTTTACAAACGGATATTCTTTCATTAACTGATCCATGACAGGTGTTTTTGCCTGTGCAACAGCGTTTCCGTCTGTTCTGTCATTTAAACCGTATCCATCTAAAATCATTAATACAGTAGGTTTTTTGCTCATGTTCTTATCCTCTCTTCTTCTTAAACTTTGAGGTGCCTGTACGACACATATCTCATTTATCTATAGGAAACCACAGATTTAGAATCTGCAGTCACTATTCCAAAATTAAATTACCGGTCTTCTCTCAGGTTTCCGACAATATCAATCGCGTCTCCCTCATTATCAGCCATACCGATAATATCTGTCCGGCTTGTATCAGAGTCATATAAAATCTCTCCTGCAGGATAATCATCCGCATTTTTATGATAAACCACCCCGTCCGCATCAATTCCGATATCTGCGGAAATAGACGCCAGATATTCATAAAAATCTGATCGTTCTTCCGGTTCTGTAAGAATCCTTGTTGTAAGATTCTGCTGTATACAAGGGATAAAAGAAAGTTTTACTGTTCCATCCTCTGTAATGGTAACTTTTGACAATGTTGTATACAATGTTCCGGTAGAAAACCAGAAATTTCCAAGACTATATGCAATTGGAACATCACCCACAAAGGCAGCGCCCTGAAGCCGGTGCGGATGTCCTCCTATGATCACATCTGCTCCTGCCTGTGCAATCTGTTCTGCCAGATGCCGCTGTGACTGATCCGGATAAAGCATTCCCTCTGTTCCCCAGTGCACTTCTGCGATCACATAGTCGCTGTTTTGTGCTGCCTCCTCTACTATTTTTAAAAATTTTTCCGGATGTAACGCTTTCAAAACACCCGGTTCCGTTTCGGTTGCAGCCTTTGTATACTGTTTGGAACGCTCAATCTGTGTTGCCGATACAAAGGCAACTTTACGTCCATTCATCACATAATAAATAATTTTCGATGCATCTTTGAGATTTCTTCCGGCGCCCGAATAAGGAATGCCCTCCTGATCCAATACATCTAACGTGGAAAGTAATCCTTTTTTCCCATAATCATAGACATGATTATTCGCCAGTGTCACTGTGTCGGTTCCAAATATTTCCAATAATTCTGCTTTCTGCGGGTCGGCACGAAATGTATACGCTTTGCCGTAAACTGATGTTGCCCCTTTTTTATTTACGTAGGTAAATTCATTATTCATGATCATCACATCTACAGCCTGCATCTGCGCAAGTAAATCTTCTGAAAAGCAATCCCACAACCCATCCTGCTGTTCTTTCATATACTCGGTTGTATACCAGTTCTCTGCGAAATTAATATCACCGGCGAATCCAAATACCATTTCCGAGGCAGCCGCTGTCTGCATCCAATATACGTTTTCAAGTTCATGCTGTCCAAATCCACTGTCCCGGCAATATAGCAGCCACAGCACATAGATAGAATTTCCGGTTTCCTCATACCAGACATCCGGGTCATTCCCGCCATCCAGCACATCAAATGCAATGTGTATCACTGCATCCCTGCCATACTGCGCATAAAACCACATCAAAAATGATTCATCCACCGTACAGCCTGCAAGCATATCTTTCGGAGCATACTGTAAAATCACAGTAAATGCATCTGTCAGATCCTCAATCTCAATTTTCGGTATATCACTCTGCTCCAGCGAAACTGTCTTTTCCCCAGAACGCATACTCTGTACTGTTGTCTCGCCGATAGCTTTATCGGACACTTTCCGGTCATTCTCACAGCAGATCATCCATAAAAAAGCAGCAAATACTGTCACTATAAGTGCATACATTATCTTTCTGCACTTTCCAGACATTCTATTTCTCCGTCGTAAAATATTAAAACATTGTTATTCCTATAGCTACTATCCGCGAAATTGAATCCGCTTTCTTGCGCCGATAGAATTATAACTTATTTGAAACGGGTTTTCTACCATTTCTGATAAAAAAGGCACGTTTACCACTGTATTTCTCCCTACATACCGTGATAAAACAATATTTCCACCGGACAGGGCGGTTGAATACGCCCATTCCGGAGAAAACTGAACCTCAAGTGTCTGTACCGCTGATGTATTGTTAATATTAAAAGATACACTTCCTTGACTGCTTCCATCAGAAGCGTATGTTTCCTTCAAGCTGCCTAACATGCTTTTTCCGTTATATATAGCATCTTTCAGGAAATAATCTTCATCAGCCTTAAACTCTACTGTAATCCGGTCGTTATCTTTTACATATAATTCATCCAGTCCGGAAGCTCCATTGACTGTATATTCACCATGCAAAGAAGTATTCCCCGGATGTGCCTCTGTAAAATCCTGTGTCTTTTGTGTATCCTCGCCCATATTATCAATAACATTGATCTGGTTATAAGTATTTACACCGTCGTACTGTAAATCGCTTATTTTTAGCTGATATGGTTTCTTTTTAAAATTTGCTTTGTAAGTGTGGTTTCCATCAAATGTGACCTATGCGGCCAGAACAGAGGTTGAAGAAAACAGCAAAAATAAAGCACATAAACCACATATCCATTTTCTATTTTTCATATAATTCACGCTTTCTTACTATGTAAATTACACTTGCCATACATCCTACAATAACCATTGCTGCCATTGTTTTTCCCAGTTGACTTTCTCCGGTCTTTGGTGATAATGTATCTTCTGCCTGTATTTCTTCATTTACACTCTGATTTTCAACTGTATTATTTGTTTCTTCTTTTACTGAATTTTCATTCGGTCTACCCGATATATTTTGTCCAGTTGTATTAGATTCTTCCGGTGTCTGTGGTGTTTCTGGATTTTGTGGCGTTTCCGGAGTCTGTGGTGTTTCTGGTGTATTCGGCTGCCCTGGTTCCTCGTTTTTTTGTGTTAAAGCAGCAACTAATATTTGACTTGCATATTCGTTTACTGTATACATATCATTAATTTCAACCGGGTTTCTTAATACATTAAATTCACTGCCAAAGTAATACCATTTCAGATCATAATTTTTTAAATTATTGTTATATTCAGATAAATCAATTTCATCATTCTGCATAGAATATTTTACGTCCAATAATTTTTCCGTTCCATTTTCATCTGATGTATATAACCTGACGATCTTTTTATCGTATTCAGGATATGCATAATTGAACTGATCATCATTCATCTTTTGCCCATCTTCACCATGCCATTTTATAAAATTTAACCCGTCTATATCGGCTGGCTGATATAATGTCCCAAGATCTTCAGCTGCTGTACCTCTCTGTACAGATTTTGTAGTTTTGTTCTCATATTCTCCCGAAATTGGATTCCATTCCTGAAAATGAACAAATACAAGATCATCGAACACTCCATTTTTATAAACATTTACATAAAAATCCTCAAGATCTTTGTAAGTTCCATTGTTCTGTATGAAATAACAATCATATGATTTTCCTGCATTACTTAAGACAAATTTTTCTATTACCCATTTTCCTGATGCAGCATCTGCATCATTAACAAATGTGTATTCATACTCTCCTGTTGCATTATTGTATACAAAATCAACATAATGAGAATATTTCTTACGCTCGTCTGGATTATCAAAGCTATAATGATATGAATTTTTATTTGTTATCCATGCATGCACTGCAGTTGCACCGTCTGCTTTGACGCTCATTTTTACAGAATCCCCTTCATCAAGCCGTGCGCCTACATCCTTATCCATAACAACCTGTGTAATCGTAGGTTTTTCATCTGCAAATACATGTGTAATTCCGATTATGATAAAAATAAAACAAATCGTAAATGATATGCATAACTTTCTTAAATTCAAATTTTTTAAAATATAAACCATTTTCAATTCTCCTGTCATCTTCAATAAAAAGGAAATATTATTTTTTTGTGCATAAGCTCCAAATGATCTTTCTTAATCTCTGCAATATATAGATACCTAAAATCAGTAACAATACGTCTACCGGGATCATCAGATATGCCATGATATCTGAATTTAATAATTCACGAAAGAAAGTTCCTAAACAATAAATACCTGCCATTGCCACTATATCCGCAATCAATTCCCCTGTGGTTAATAAAAACATAATAATTGTGATCCATATATTCTGTTTTTTTCTTTTACTGACATTATTCTGTCTGCTCCCATCCTTCAAACGTATATCCGAGTTTTTCCGGATTTGGAAGTGTCACGGTGTTTCCTTCCAGTCCTACGATGTAACGTACCGGACAGGTTGCATCTCCATAATCTAATGTGATCTTAAAGAAATCTGCTGATATACATGTCATGTTTCCGGATGTATCTTTGCATGCCATATAATACGTTCCAGGCTCTACAACCGTCTGATTACTCTGAGCTGATGTACACGGTGTGAAAACCACCTCTGTTTCTTCCGGATTTTGCAATCCAAAATAAATCTCTGTAATTCCGGAGCCTTTATCACTCATGTTCATTGCTACCGTCTGTGTCTCGGCAACATTATTGGTCGATATAAAATCAAGTTCCGGGGCAATATCATCTATCCAGTCTGCGTAAAATATCTTGTCCTGTGCCACACTGTCTTTGTCCATCGGATTACCCTTATCATCTTTCCATGCCAGAAAAGCAGCCATTGAAGAAGCTGATTACCTGACAAAGACTGAAAACAAAAAAAACTTTGAACCCGAGAAATACAGCAAAAAGTCTTCATTATTCGGCGTGATTGTTTTTGAGAGTGATCAGGATCTTAATCCTAAAACCGCATACCAGTGTTACGATGACAGATGGCTGCTGGGTTCATACACTGCAGATTGTTTTTGAAGAACTCGAGGCACTCGGTCTTTCAGAACCCGTCCATAAGCCTGAACCAAAGAAGCGGGGACGCAAGAAAAAAGAACCTGAAGTGTCAAAAACCAAACGCTCAAGAGGGCGTCCAAGAAAGGATGCTAATCAGTCTGTCGGACTTCTATAGTCCGACAGACTGGGAATGTTTTATTTAATTTGTCGTAAAGTACCAATACCTGATCCTGGATATTTGAAACATCTGTCTGCATTCCATTAAATGATGTGATCAGATTTGAAATAGATGTAACACTGTTCTGGATGTCCTGTGTATTCTGTGTAATAGCATTTGTGTTGTTTTCGATATTCTGTGTATTTTCATTGATTGTCTGCTGAATGCCATGAACAACTTCATCTTTTAAATATTTTTTAAAATCCGAAAGATCTTTTTTGTTATGTTCTGCCATTTCTTCCAATGCTTTTTTAATTGCCGCAATCTCCTCATCCGACAACTCTTTATTGCTTGTAAGCTGTTTTATTATTTCTGTCTTTAATGATTCAAAACCGGTGGTTGTGCTGTCTTTCAGTGAATTTATAAACCCGTTTTATATTGCTCTGTGAAATTACTTTTTACCGGTAATTAGCACAAACTCTCTGTGAATTCACCTTATTTGTAGTTTACGATCTTGCCGAAATCAGCTTTTAAGCTTGCTCCGCCAACTAAACCACCATCGATGTCTGGCTGTGCAAATAATTCTGCTGCATTACCTGCATTTACAGATCCACCGTACTGGATACGAACTTTCTCTGCTGTATCTGTTCCGTAAACTTCTGCGATGCACTCACGGATTGCTTTACAAACTTCTTCAGCCTGCTCGGTTGTAGCTGTTTTACCTGTACCGATTGCCCAAATTGGCTCGTAAGCGATCACCATGGAAGCAACCTGCTCTGCTGTTACGTCTTTTAAGTCAGATTTGATCTGTAAACGAATCCAGTCCAGAGTGATTCCCATCTCTCTCTGCTCTAATGTCTCGCCACAGCAAAGGATTGGTGTAAGTCCTTTTTCGAAAGCTTTCTTTACTTTCTTATTTAATAAAACGTCATCCTCTTTGAAGTAATCACGTCTCTCAGAATGTCCTAATACAACGTATTTTACACCTGCATCTACTAACATCTCTGCTGAGATTTCTCCTGTATATGCACCTTTCTCTTCAAAGTACATATTCTCTGCTCCAACTGCTACGTTGGTTCCTTTTACTGCTTCTACAACAGGAACGATGTCGATTGCTGGTACACAGTAAACAACTTCTACATCATCACTGACTACAAGTGGTTTTAACTCTTCTACTAATTTTACAGCCTGGCTTGGAGTCATGTTCATTTTCCAGTTTCCGGCTACGATTTTCTTTCTTGCCATTATATTATTCCTTCTTTCATGTACTTATATTTTGCGGATTGCCTGAAAACTCTGCGAGTTTCCAGGCGCTCGTTGCGCTTTCAAATAAGTAAGCAATCATGTGCATGCATGCAAGCATGCGTACAAGATTACTTACTTATTCTCAATCCGCTGGAATCACGTCTATTTATCGTTTGCAGCTGGCAACTAAGGCGTTGCAGCTGCATTTACGTCATGGCTGCTCTTATTTATCGTTTGCAGCTGCAACGCCTGGTAATTCTTTACCCTCTAAGAATTCAAGAGAAGCTCCACCACCAGTAGAAATGTGTGTCATCTTGTCACCAAATCCTAACTGGTTCACTGCTGCTGCGGAATCACCACCACCGATGATTGTTGTAGCATCTGTATCTGCTAAAGCTTTTGCTACAGCGATTGTACCTGCTGCAAGTGTTGGGTTCTCAAATACACCCATAGGTCCGTTCCAAACAACTGTTTTAGCTGTCTTAACAGCATCTGCGAAAAGAGCCTGAGTCTTAGGTCCGATATCACATCCCTCACGGTCAGCCGGCATTTTGTCAGCGTCATAAACTTCTACTTCAACCGGAGCATCGATTGGGTTAGGGAAATCTTTGATTGTTACAGCGTCAACTGGTAATAATAATTTTTTACCAAGTTTCTCAGCTTTCTCCATCATTTCTTTACAATAATCAAGCTTGCTGTCGTCTACTAAAGATAAACCGATCTCATATCCCTGCGCTTTTAAGAATGTGTAAGCCATACCACCACCGATGATAAGAGTATCACATTTTTCAAGTAAGTTAGAGATAACATTTAATTTATCAGCAACTTTTGCACCGCCAAGGATTGCAACGAAAGGTCTTACCGGATTCTCAACTGCATTTCCTAAGAAGTCGATCTCTTTCTGCATTAAGTAACCAACAACGGCTGTGTCAACTAACTGTGCAACACCAACGTTAGAGCAGTGTGCTCTGTGGGCTGTACCGAATGCATCGTTTACGAATACATCACAGATAGAAGCAAGGTCTTTGGAGAATGCCTCTCCGTTCTTTGTCTCTTCCGGTCTGAAACGTGTATTCTCAAGTAAAATAACTTCGCCGTCTTTCATAGCTTCTACTGCTGCTCTTGCGTTTGGTCCGACTACTTCCGGATCAGCTACGAATTTTACTTCCTGTCCTAATAACTCAGAAAGTCTTACTGCTACTGGAGCAAGTGTTTTTGTCTTTTTATCTTCTTCTGTTTTTACTTTTCCTAAATGAGAGCAGAGAATTACTTTTCCGCCGTCAGCGATTAATTTCTTAATAGTAGGAAGAGCTGCAACAAGACGGTTCTCGTCTGTGATCTTTCCATCTTTCAAAGGTACATTGAAGTCACATCTACAAAGTACACGAAGTCCTTTAACATTGATATCATCTACGGATTTTTTATTTAATGACATATTAAGTAGTCTCCTTTATTTTTATATTTTATAGATAATTGCGAAACTCTAATTCAGGTTATGAAGATTGTGAAGAATTAACAAAAGTTTCGAAGACACGCTCTCGCTACGTGTCGCTCGCAACGGTACTAGCATGCCAGCCACAGCCAACGCTATGTCTGCCAAGCAAGAACCGGCGGCTCCCCAGTGTCTTCTCAAGCTTTTGTCAATTTTTCACAATTTAATCTACTGTATCTATGCGTTTCGCAATTATCTATCATAATCGTTTACGCAAAAAGGAGCCCGGTCCCAAAAGACCGGACCCCTTTGCTGAGTCTTATCTGCACTCTGGCAGCCTGTCGCTTAAAAAAGTAGTCTACCGTGCAGTGATTGTACGTTCTGATTATGCTAACTCAGAGAAGTATTTGATTGTACGAACCATCTGAGATGTGTAGCTGTTCTCGTTATCATACCAAGAAACAACCTGTACTTCGTACTGATCATCAGATACCTGGTTAACCATTGTCTGTGTAGCGTCGAATAAAGAACCAAATCTCATTCCAACGATATCAGAAGATACGATTTCGTCTTCGTTGTATCCGAAAGACTCGTTAGCTGCTGCTTTCATAGCTGCATTGATATCTTCTTTTGTAACACCAGCTTTTTTAACAACTGCTGTTAAAATTGTTGTAGAACCTGTTGGGGTTGGTACACGCTGTGCAGATCCGATTAATTTTCCGTTTAATTCTGGGATAACTAATCCGATAGCTTTTGCAGCACCTGTGCTGTTAGGAACGATGTTAACTGCTGCTGCACGGGATCTTCTTAAATCACCTTTTCTCTGTGGTCCGTCAAGAGTCATCTGATCACCTGTGTAAGCATGGATTGTTACCATGATACCAGACTGGATTGGTGCATATTTGTTTAATGCATCAGCCATAGGTGCTAAGCAGTTTGTTGTACAAGAAGCTGCAGAAATAATTGTATCTGTTGGTTTTAATGTCTCATGGTTTGTGTTGTAAACGATTGTTGGAAGATCGTTACCAGCTGGAGCGGAGATAACAACTTTTCTTGCACCTGCATTGATATGAGCCTGAGCTTTCTCTTTGCTTGTGTAGAATCCAGAACACTCTAATACAACGTCAACTTTTAATTCACCCCATGGGCAGTTGTTTGCATCTGGAAATGCGTAGATTTTGATTTCTTTTCCGCAAACGATGATAGAATCATCTGTGTAAGATACTTCATCAGCGTGCTCATATTTTCCCTGAGAAGAATCATATTTTAACAAGTGTGCTAACATTTTAGGGCTTGTTAAATCGTTGATTGCTACTACTTCATATCCTTCTGCTCCGAACATCTGTCTGAAAGCAAGACGACCGATACGGCCGAAACCATTAATTGCTACTCTTACTGCCATTTTAAATTCCTCCTAGAATTGTATAAAATATACTTTTGGAAAACTATTGTTCCCAAGCTTCCTTTATTTTAACCAATTTCTGTATAAAGTTCAAGTGTTTTTCATGAGTTTGTTAAATTTTTCACTATATTTGTTTTTCGACTATGTTTTTCATTCACTTTGTACAAAATCACGTACAATCTATTCCATTTTCTTGTAAAATAAGTTATATTAGATATCAGATTAATGCATGATACAGGCGTTTTATTATAACTTAGCCGCTGTATTTTTACAAATTTTTAATTATTAATTTTACTAATAATTTTTTCACGGAAAGGAATATAGATTTTATGGAAACCAAATTTTCGCATTACCGGCTCTGGGACACACACATGCACAGCCAGTTTTCCGGGGACAGTGAAGCCCCGCAGGAAGAAATGATCTCTTCTGCTATCAAAAAAGGACTTGCCGGGATCTGCTTTACAGATCATCTTGATATTGATTATCCTGAGGAGCCGGATATTTTTCTTCTCGATCTGCCAAATTATACTTCGTCCGTACTTGCCTATCAGGAAAAATATGCCGCAAAGCTTCCGGTACGCCTCGGCATTGAGCTTGGCTTACAGCCGCATCTAGCTGCGCTGTACACGGATATTTTATCGCAGTATCCATTTGATTTTGTCATAGGTTCCTCCCATGTTGTGCATGGATTTGATCCGTATTATGTGGCTTTTTATGAAAAACGGACAGAGAAAGCCGCCTACCGCGAATATTTTGAATCCATTCTTGAAAATATAGAAAGTTACCATGATTTCGACGTATACGGACACCTCGACTATGTTGTCCGCTACGGTCCGACTTCCAATGAAAATTATGACTGGAGAGAATATCAGGATGTGATCGATGAGATTTTACGAAAACTTGTCTCCCTCGGAAAAGGGATCGAGCTGAACACCGGCGGCTTCAAGTACGGTCTTGGGCACCCGAATCCAACCGAAGAGATCATCCGGCGTTACCGTGAGTTAGGCGGCGAGATTATCACGATTGGTGCCGACGCCCACAAACCGGAACATGTTGCATTTGATTTTGCAAAAGTTCCTTCTATATTAAAAGACGCCGGCTTTGATTACTTTACGGTGTTCCGGGAGAGAAAGCCGGAGTTTGTGAGGATTGAATAGAAAAAGTGGCGGTGTAAAATCCGCCATTTATTCTAATTCCAGATTCCACTATCTGCAATCTTTTTTATGCTTTGAATAACTGTATCGTAGGTTTCTGGCACAAATAGCAAGCCTAATGTTATTTCCTCATAATCTTTTTTATAAGTCTCTTTTTCTATAATTTCATATAAAATATCCGTCACACATACATTTTCTTTTGCTGATGGACAAACTGCTAATGTTGAACGCTGTTTTCTTACTTCATCATGATGCAAATTCATAAATCATTCCCCATTCGATCAATTTCTTTGCCGTTGCACCAGTTAATGCCGGAATCACTTCCGACAACTGATCTTTCGTAAAACATTTCTTTCTCACATAAGAAATCAATATATCTATTGTCTCATGAATTGACAGCTCCGTGTACTTTTCTGCCTGTCCAATACTGTCAAGTAACTGTAGAAGATCAGCATTCGAATCTGAAACCATAATCGGAGCCTTTTTTATTCTAACTCTTTCACTTCCCACTGTTATAGTACGGCCATTCGTCGCCTCACGATTTGTAACCACTTCAATCACCGCTGGCATCTGCGTTGTTAATCCTAACTGATTGGCAAATGATTCTCCTGTGACATACCCATAAATCTCTGATTTACTTTGTATATATTTGCGCATAATAACCAGCGACGGATCAAGATAACTCTTCCCAAGGAATCCGTCACGCTTTGGAATATAATAGATTCCATTATCATACCGTTCCAAAAAACCATTAGCAACAAGTCGTTTCACGGCCTGCCGAACTGCATTTTCAGACAATCCCTGAATTGTCAAGTCATTCAAAAAAATAGGTTCATTATATCCATAATTTTCCATCAGATAAGTTTTTAGCATTTTCTCACCTCTTTTTAAGAGAGTACCATGTTTATATATACTATGTCAATATCTGTGTCATTTTATTATGAAATTGCGGTTATCCATATGTTCTGAATCATATTTGTTATTAATTTCCATATCCCCCTATGTCCTAATTAGCGGCCAGTAATAATAATCCTCATAAATATCAAACGCAGTAATGATATCCATTATTTTTGTAATAACATCCTCTAAAGTTGATCCATGCCGTTGAATCTTTTGTATGAATTCTTCTTGTTCCATATGCCGTTATTAATTCTTCCAAACTTTTATGATATTCTTCTCGCTCACCGAAAGCTCCATTCAGTTTACAGATCGTACTTTCCAATTCTGAAAAAGAATTTATTTTCTTTTTATAACGTTGCAGTGTCTTATTTCTTGACCACTTTTCTTCCATGAGTTTTTCTTCATATGCCCTGTCGATCGTATCTACCCGATGCATTTTAGTCTCAATGAATTCCGGGTAAATATCAAATGTAACAGGCATTTATTCCACATAAATGCCATTCTCTCCAACATGTATGATTCCATCATACTGCGAAAGGCTTTCTTCTCTTGTATCATGTGTAATGACTAAAACGGTTTTTCCTTCAAACTCTTTTCCTGTAAACAGATAATGTTCTACTGCCGATTTCATTTTTGCATCCATTGCAGAAAACGGCTCATCGAGAAGGATCACCTCTGCATTTTTGGCTGCCATACGCAAAAATGCGACTGCCTGTTTTTCCCCTCCACTAAAACGCTGACATTCTTTTTCTTTTCTGTTGAATATCCCTTCAAAAAATTCCGGCCAGATACTCTTTCCTACGCTGTCGATCCCATCCATTGGATAAGAATGAAAAACGGTTATATTATCTACGATCCCCGCTCTGTAAATATGTTCGTTCTGATCCGTATAGGATATCAATTCAGAAATGTCATAGTTTCTGATATCTTCTCCATCTAATCTGATAACGCCGGAACTGTTTTTTTCATACCCCATAATAAGTTTGAACAAGGTTGATTTTCCTGCTCCGCTGTGTCCGACAACAGCATACTTCATGCCTTTTTTTATTGTTAAATTTATATTTTCCAATGCAAAACTTTTCCTTTTGAATGTCACATTTTTGAATGTTATATCTGAATTTAATTTTTTCTTTCGTGGCAGGACTGTGACATGCGTATCCTGCGTATAAGATAATACTTTTTTCTTCACGTCCTTCATGGACTGTATTGCCGTGAAATTATAGAGGACAGTGTCGATTGGTTCGATGAAAGAAGATACATAACTAAGCGTGGCAACTCCGACTCCTACCGTGATCTCGTGCTTATAAAAAAGAACTGCCACCACTGCAAATGTAAATATTTTCACGAATTTAGTCGTTAATTCACTCACGCCTAATACCATGCTCTTCTTTTTCCCATACTGATACCGCTTTTCTGCTGTTTCATTTAAAACGTGTTCATGCTTATCAAGTATTTTTCCTACCGTCATCTGATTAATAACACGAAAACCTTCCAATAAATCCGTAATCTCTGTAACGTACTCCGCCATCTGTTCCTGATATGTACTTCTTGCGTCAGTCAGCGATTTTCCTATCATTCTCGGTATCAGGATTGCAAATATCGAAGTCAGAATTATCACCAGCGCAATTCTCCAGTCAACTCCGAAAAACAGCACGACACCATATACAATTATCATGTTTACGCAGCGTATGATACTGATAACCGGTTCCAGATAATCCTGCTCTAACGCTGTAATATCATTTCCCTGTAAGGAAACATATTCGCCATCACGATCTTTTTGAGAGGGCTTTGCAGCCCATAATCAAACAGCCATTGTTGAAGCAATGGTGAAAAAGCCAGACAGATAACACCTGCCAAATCCCATAAAATCTGGGCGATAATATATTTTTTTGTTTTATATATATACGTGTTCAATGTTTTTCTCCTTATATACCCGGCTCTAATCTCTGCTTTTTCACATGCCATCGATGATGCTTGTACTCACTTCCTTTAATAAGACCATAATAATCTATATTGTGTCTATTCAATATTAATCCCAACTCATGATCGCACCATTTCTACATCTTCTGCAACCGTATCAGTTTCCCCTTGTCCAAGTGTTCTGGAAAAAAACATGCACACAGTCACAATCAGTGCCAGCACACCGGAAGTAATAAATATTGCTGATGTATCCACATATGCAACAACGATACTCACCAGAAACGATGCCACAGGCATTGATGCTGCACCTGCCGCGGTTGTAATGCCGGATATTCTGGCAAGGTAATCTGTGCGGATTCTTTTTACTGCAAACACACTCAAATGCGAATTTACCAATGCCACCGTATATCCCAGAATAAAGCTAAATACTGCGGTAAACGCATAAACCAAAATCCGGCTTGTATAAAGCGGTCTGCACACCGGGAGCATAATATAAAACAAAGCAATCCCCAAACCACTCGCAATCCAAAGCCCCTTTCCCAGAATAATACGCTGTACCATTGGATAAGTGACGGATCCAAGCAGCATACCTACGGTTATGGAGATTCCAAGAATCGATAATATCTCCGCTCCACCGCCCAATATATCACCGGCAAGGGGTGCCTGCAAACTATTCAATGGAACTAAAATTGCATTCAAAAAAACCGCCAAAAGTAAAAAAATGCGGATTATTGCATCTTTTTTCACATAAGAAAATCCATCTGCCAGATCTTTCACATACGTCTTGCGGTCAAATTTCTGCTTGACAAGCCCCTGCTCTTTTGTATTTACAAATACAATGATCAGTGCGGACAGCAAAAAAGTTGTCATATCCACGTAAATTGCACCGGAAGTTCCAATTACAGCTATAATTGCCGCTGCAACAGCCGTTCCGATTAATTCTACCATACTTGACAAGGTTGTCGATAACGATATTCCATATTCATAGTATTCTTTTTCCAGCACCTTTGGCGTCAATGCAGCACTTGCCGGTCCCCGGAATGCCTCTACCGTAGAAATCGTCAAAGTTGTAACCAGCAGCATCCATGCCTGTAAAAATCCGAACAGATACCCGGTTGCCACAAATGCAACACAGACCGCACGTATCAAATCCGTGACAATCATAATTGTTTTCTTTTTCTGCCCCTCTACCCATGCTCCGGCTAACGGCGTAATGATAATAGATGGGATTCTATTCACACCATAAATGATAGCCGACCATGCGGCATTTCCTGTGATTTCATAGACAATCCATGTGGATGCAATTGCGTCAATGGAATCTCCGAAACGATTGATCAATGCCGCTATCATAATTTTCATGTACTCGGTCTGCCGAAAGATATCACGGTAGCCGACCTTACTTTCCTGTTTCATACAACACTTTTTATTCCTTTCTTCTTTTCGCCTTTTTTCATTATACAAGCTCCGCACAAATTTGTAAAATAAGTAACCAGAAACAAAAAAGTTTCCATTTATGTATATATCAAATTGATTGATATACATTGTCTTTTTCTTCTTCCCGCTATATAATTTATTTCAAAATATACGTTGATTAGAGGTTATTACAAATGAGTGTCAGAAATGCAGGAAAAACAATCCGCGAAGCACGGATCAAAGCGGGGTTAACACAGGAACAGTTATCCGAAGGGGTATGTTCTGTTCTCTCTCTTTCAAGAATCGAAAATGGTTCCGCCGGTGTCAGTCCTGTCACATTTCAAGCACTTATGGCTCATGCGGGTGCTCCCTGCGAAGTTTACCCGATCTTTGCAAGCAGAACAGACTTTGACTGTTTCTATACCCTCAATCGTGCGCGCTTCTATCTGGGTTCCTGGCAGTTAAGTCAGGCATATGAGGAATTAAATAAGCTGGAAGAATGGAACTTTGCAGATAACAAACTCTATTATCAGGAATATCTTTATTTAAACGGTCAGATTCAGGTGTGCTCTGGCTGTGCAGACCATCATGCCCTTTATGACCTTTTTTCTTCCGCGCTCCATATAACACGTCCTGAAATTGACTATTCAGATTTTCATCATCTTTTATTATCTATTGTTGAAATCGAACTGCTTATTGGCGTTGCACAGGAATTACTTTATCTGGGAAAAAGCGATCTTTGTTATAACATCTGTTCACAAATTGCTTCCTATCTTGCAAACGCTGAAATCGATTACCTGAAAAAAGATTCTTTATATGCACAATACGCCATTGTCTACACAAAATATTTATTAGAAATGAAAGATTACAACGAGGCTCTTTCCATAGCAGACAGTAACCGCCACAAAATGGTACAGAATTCTGATGATTCCGCTTTATTGGAATTAACTTTTCTGACTTCTCTGGGTTACTATTATACTGGCGAAATTGAAACTGCCTACACCTATTTTAAGAATACCTTTTATGCGGCTCATTCCATTGAAAGCTGCTATGCCACCATTTGCAGAAACTATGTTTTAAGCAGACATCTGTTTTCACTAGATGATTACCTGGCACAAATGGATGATATTCCTCTGATTATTTTTCCAATCAAAAAAGCCATAAACACCTCTGATTTAACAGATGGTACTTATGACTTTTTCTCCCCTGACATTTTAACAATTGGCAGATTAATTCATGACCTTCGTACCGAACAGAGTATTTCACAGATTGTATTATGTCAGGGATTATGTTCGAAATCCAAGCTTTCAAAAATTGAAAATGACACCCTGCAGCCAGATATCTTTTTAACAGAGGCTTTATTACAGCGGCTTGGCAGATCAGAACGCGGTTTTACTTTCTGGGGAAGCGAACGTGAAAGTAAAATCTATGAATTAAAATTTAAGTTAATGCATACTCCAAAATATCAGATTGATACCGTGTCACTGCATTTAAGCCAATTAGGTTCTGTACTTACTCAAAAAGATGTTTTACCAAAACAATTATTTGATTTAAGTTACGCAATAAACAGTACACTATCTTCTCAGGAAAAAATAAAAATTTTGTCAAATGCATTATCATACACTCTGCCAGATTTTGATATACATCTTATTTATAATTATCGATTATCATGGGCAGAACTTTCACTCTTAACAAATATTGCTATTAACTATCAATCAATTGACCCAAATAAAAGTATTTTATATTTTTCTAAAATTCTTGACTATTGCGGATTAAATTCATTTGATATTTGTTTTACAGCCACTTTTCTTTCGCCTGTTTTGACATTTTTTTGCATAAATTTGTACATAGACAAACATTTTTACAAATTATTAGATTTATTCTCCGAAAAATATTTTAGTGCTCAAAAGAAAGTCTTATGCAATTTAGGATACTTCTTTTTTTATTATGCGCAGGCTCTTGGAGAAGTTCACAACTATACTATGGTAAAATGTTATGGTCATTATGCCTGCGCTATTCAGGAGCTTTATGAAACTAAACCAAATTCCGATGTTCTAAAAGAATACTTATTGAAAGATTTTGATATCACTCTGGTTTAGGCAATCCATTGAACCCCATCAATTACAGTTTCTCCATAAGGCACAATCCCATCACTGCTTACTCCACCAAACAATGTAAGCAGTGAACAGACAAGCATCATTCCTGCAACCATCTTTTTCATTTTGTTTTTCAGATTTTTCTTCATGTTTTTCTCTCCATTTCATTTGTTTATCATCTCCATTTTATCTGCCTCCACCAAAAAAGAGCATTACATAAACGGAAACTTTTTCTGTTCCATTTATGTAATGTTCCTTTCACACTTATCATATTAATTTGCTTTACATCCCGTTTTCACCGCCATGAAAACCTTATTTTCCTGCGACCGCTACCCCATGAAATTCGACCGCAAATGGTCCGTCATAATCTTTATCTTTATAACGCTCGGTGGAAAATGCCATATCTTTCTGTAATTCCAACAGATTGCCGCTGACGGAACCTCCGGTTACCGGCGTCACTTTCTCACCGTCGAAAAGATAGGCGAGACGAATTTCACCGCCAAAATATCCGCTTAAGCTATCCATGGAGAAGTCAGAAAAACTTACCACATAAAGGTATGGTTCTTTTTTCATCTCCTCAAGAGTTTTTGTGCCGTTATCCAGTTTTACCGCACTGTAGATTCCGGTCGGCTCGACACCTAAATAGTATGCAAACCGGGCATTTCCATGAATTGCCTTCAGTTCTCCCTCTTTTAATAGTGTAAGATCTTTCATCGGGATTCCCTCACTTGAATAAGGATTCGATGCATGGAGCGTGATATTTAATTTTTCTCCCTGCACTTTTTCTCCCTGCACATCCATTCCTGCCTGATAGTTAGAATAACCCGGATAGACCATGCCGGAGGATGACCGGTCCATGTAAAAATCGATCAGTGTGCGCACATTTTTTTCGGAAAGAAGCAGCTTATAGTTTCCTTTTTCCGGTGCTTCTGTCGCCCTTGCCCTGTCGCATACCCGTTCCAATGCTTCTTTTGCCTGTGCCGTCAGTGCCTCTGTGTCAAGATCATCATATGCGAACTCCTGATACTGCTCGACATCCTGTGGTGTAATACACTGTACGACAAACTCTCCGTTCACACTGTTTTTTTCATAGGAAACATCAATACCCTCTGAATTGTAAATCGCAGTCGTCGTTTTTTCCATGAAAAACTCAGCCGTATTGATAAATGCATCTTCCTGCACATCCACACAGTAAAGTGCTTTTACAAATGCATCTCCGATCTCCTCAAGGCTTTTTCCACAAAGTGTGCTTTTTACCTGCACTTTATTCTCTTTTTTCCCTTTTGGGAGTTCAAAAAATGGATTTTTTACAAAGGAAGCTGCGTAATAAGCACCTTTTACCGCCTCATCTACTTCCTCCTGTGTCATCTCCGGAAAAATGTTGATATTTGCGGAACCACGCATTTTCTTTCCGTCTGCCTCAAAATCACGGTAAATGGTAACCGCAGACACCGCATCCTGTTTCATCCTGCGCATATCAAGTTCTTTTTTTATAAAATAAAGTTCTGCACCCTCGACTGTTTTCTCTGTCACAAGGTAGGTTTCTATCTGAAATTTCCGAATTGCCTGTAATATTTTTTCACGCATCTGTTTTTCTCCTTTTTACCCTAATCTGATTCTGGCTTTGATATATGGACCGCCGTCCGACACTTTTACCCATTCTTTGTGTCCTTTTCCACAATATCCGGTTCCTGCAAGTTCACACTCGTCTGACATCATGGAAATGGATTTTAATAAGTCCGGTACATATCCGGTCAGTACGATCGGAGAAAATACTTTTCCGGTAAATTTACCGTCTTTGATTTCTCTTGCAATGTCAACTAAGCACTGGATTCCCCAGTTTTTCGGATCTTCCATGCCGCTGCTCGCATTTTCCAGATAAAAGCCATAGGAAATAGAGGAGATCATATCTTCCACTTTATCGGTGCCTGGTTCAAAGAAAGTATTGGTCATCCGCGTGTACGCTTTGTGGCTGTTCTTTTCCCTTCTTCCGTTTCCGGTCGGTTTTGTGCCAAGTGCCATAGCAGCCTGTGCATCACAGATTCCGGTCTTCAAGATTCCTTTATCAATGATGACGGTATCCTGCGCAAGTGTTCCCTCATCATCAAAAAAGAAGGTTGCTGTCTCAGATGCTGCTGCAGCACCGTCATGCATGGTAACTAACGGGGATGCCACATATTCGCCAATGTATTTTTCTGCCAGCGCACGTTTTTTCACAAACATATCCATCTCAACACCGTGTCCGAATGCTTCATGCACGATCATGCCTGTGACATCCGGTGCACAGATGCAGTCATACTCGCCCGGTGTGATTGGTTCACTTGTGGCAAGATCATTGAGTTTCTGCACTAATGGTGGGATTTTTGTTTCCATGTCATCTAAAATTTCCATTCCGCCACAGCCGGAGCAGCTGTCAAATGCCATCTTCATCTCCTCGCCCTTCGGGATCAGTCCCATGATCATGCCGTTTGTCCACATGACGTTCTGCGTCATGTCTTTGTTTGGAGATAAAAATAATTTGTGATAAATCTGGTAAACGCATGCTGTCTTGATCTCAACGATTTTTTCATCCTGTGCCATTGCTTTTTCACGCACTGCGCCAAGGCGTTTTACGATCTCCTCATCGCCTAATTCTTCCGGCAAAACTTCATAGTCAGTGCTTTTTTCAAAATGATATGCTTCGTCCGGAATTTCTGGATACTGTTTCACTTTCATGTCATCCGGAAGCTTTTTTGCCCACGGCATCACATGATTTTTGATTTCCTCTGCAACGCTGTCAATCTCATTCTCATCAATGTGGCTGAACGCATATTCTCCATAGCTCTCGCCATCGTATACTTTTACCACATATCCTAACTCCACAAACATGTTCTCCGTAATGCTGATTCCCTGTTTTGAAATGGTGTACTGTTTGCCTTTTGAATCTGTCATCAGAATGGATGCATACGAATATGTCTGCAGCAATCTATCTAATAATTGTTTCAGGACTGGTTTTTTCTGTTCGATCAGTCTGCTGGATGTAACCTTCATTCCTTTTCCCTTTACCTTTCATGTTTTCGTTGTCCTTATCGACTATCTCAGTATAGAAAATGGTGTTATATTTGTAAATAGCTTTCATGTAAGTGGTAAAGTTTGTACCGTAAGACGTAAAAACCTCCGGGAATGAGGTATTTTCTTCCCGGAGGTTTATCATCTGCTACTTTGTTTTCTTTCTTCTGATTACAATCATGCATCCACCTGCTCCCGCTAAAGCAACGACTCCAATCGCACCAAAAAGTACGAGATATTTTTGTTTCAGGCTCCATGCCGCCAGCGGAGCATTATCATCAGAAATATTAGAAATTTCATCCTCCTGACTTCCGGAGTTCTCATCACTGCCCGTTGACTGACGTGTCAGAGGTTCGCTTTCCTCCTCGTCAGATACCTCTTCCTCTGAGAGATCTGCTGCACTCTCTTCTGCATCCGCTGCTGCAATGTGCACCCAGCCTGTGACCTGACCTGACTGCACATTTAATCCGGTCTGCATCTGTGGTTCAGGTACGATCAGTACATTCTGATCTGCCTGTCTTTCTATATCTGCAGTTTGTCCTGTGCTATTCCACTGTGCTGTGTTTGCAGTTTGTCCTGCGTTGCCTGACTGTCCAGAATTCTGTGACTGGTCGGAGTTGTTCGTCTTATCTGAATTACCTGGCTGTTCCGGCGTGCTCGGATTGTCTGTGTTGCCCGGATTTTCCGGGTTATCCGGCTGCTCTGGATTCTCTGGCTGTTCCGGATTCTCCGGTTCTTCCGGCTCGATCGGCTGATATAACTCACTGTCCGCCTTGGAAAACGCTGTGCCCTCCGGCAGCATACTGATGGAATCCACATAGAAGTGGTGCGCCCCATAATCTGTAAATCCATCTGCTGCAAAGTATCCGTTTTCTGCATCCGGGTTTACTGTTCCCATAAAGAACTGTAACTCATAGGTTCCCGGTACATTGACATTCAATGTAACCATATATTCCTCTGGTTTTGTGCCAATTTTTACTATCTTAACTTCCCCACCGGCAAATCCAACCATGAAATAGCGTTCTACTTCTGAAAATGCCACGAAAGAGATATCATAGTTTCCTGCTTCTGCAACATTTACTTTCTGTGTGAGCTGAATGGACCACGGAACAGATGGATTTCCCCATTCGTCCCCTTCGGCATGAAGGTATTTTCCTGCCACATAGCCTCTGCTGTATTTTAACTGTGCACTGTCTCCACCATGAATATACTGTCCCCACGCAGTCTGTCCGAATGCAAAATCTCCATTACAGATCAGGTCTCCATTTTTTGGATACATTTTAAAGGTCACTTTTGCGGTATCGGAATATCCATCCGCAGCCACATACATACTGTATTCTCTCGACTCTGAAAATAATCCTGCCTCAAGGATCAGTTTCTTTCCGTCAAAATGATACTGATTTTTGCTCAGTTTTTTATCATCTAAGAAAATCTCTGCCTGATCTTTCCAGTTTTCTGTACCGTTTACTGCAATCTCAACATCTTCCCTAAGTCTGTTATAAGAAGCTGCAAGAAGATCACCCGGTTTTTCCGGTGCACCTTTTATTTTTAATACGACATGATCGATGTCTAACGTATACGCTTCTTTTGCAGCTCCAGTTAAGAATTTTAACGCAAGGTCTGCATCACTGCTTAATTTAAACGTATAGGAATAGTTTTTCCATGCAGTTCCAACTGCTGCATTTGCCTGTTGGAAATACCGGCTGTAGGAAGCGTCTTCCATGGAAATATCAATGGTCGCATCTTTGTCCGCTTTCGCGTCAAAGGAAAGTTCATAAATATATCCACCGGTCAGATGCATGGTGTCATGGCTCAATAACGCATCCCAGCGGTTTGCACAAGTGGTTCCGTTCACACGTCCGGTCTGGGTTCCATTCTCGTTTGCAAGGGAAAGTGTTGTTCCATAGGTTGACCAGCCTTCTGTTCCAAGCTCGAAATCACCGTTGGTCAGTGGATAGCAATTCAAGCCACTGTAATCCACATTGTTGTATGTCTCTCTTGTGAGTACAAAATTGTCGACTTTTACGCCTGCTCCTGCGAATGCAACTGTGACTACACCATTTTTATCGGTCACGCCCTCCGGCATGGTAAAGGTAAACTCACAGGCCGTTTTCTCTGTTCCTGCCGTCAGTGCCTGCTCTGCGTAAATAGTTTCATTTTTATCAGAAATTGTGACCTTTATCTGCTGCCCGGAAGGTGCTTTCGCGTCAAATGTCAGACGATAGGTGTCGGACTGTAATAATTCCACACCATTCTGTGATAAGTTTGACGCACCCGCACTCTGGAATACATACTCATTTCCCTCTTTCACCACTTTTCCTGCCGTGTCCGAAGTATGCCAGTAAGCCATTCTGCTTACATCTCCGAGGTTAAACTGTCCATTGTAAAGATGATTTCCATTTTCCAGTGGTGATTTTTTCACATCATAGTTGATCTCTAACCCTTCTGCCTCCTCAAATGTGATATTTGAAAGATAGACAGAAGCCTTGCTTCCACCGCCCATATTCATTTCCAGACGGCTGCTTATGTCAGTCTTGTTTAACATCTGGAACGTATATTCATAATGTCTTACATTTTTTCCAAGTTTTGCCGTTGTGCTGTGGTAGGCAGACCAGCTGTTGGTTCCGTCTCCACCGATTTTTGCAATGATCTCTCTTGCGGCATCCGCTTTGGCGTCAAAGCCTAGCGTGTACCAGTGCCCCTCTGAGAGTGACAATTTCTGTGTCAGCTGCACGGAGTATGTCTGGCTTCCACTGTTTGTGATATTAATCTTCGCAAACGTATCTCCGTCTATTTTTGTGGTTATAAAATCAGCTGCGCCACCATATGCTGCCAGCGTCAGAAGATTCCATCCGTCCACATTTTTCTCATCGCTGTCTGTGACAACTTTTTTCACATCCTCAAATTCAGGATCGATCAGCTCTGTCTTTGCCCCTGCCGGAATCGGATCTGCTTCCACCTTCGGCTCCGGTGCAATGTAATCGTCTGAAATTTTATCTGCCGCCTCATAAACACGGACATAATCCACTTTCATCTCCGCCGGAAGTGCGTCTGCGGAAGGATTGCGGTTTCCGTCATAAGTGCCACCCACTGCCATGTTGAGCACGATATAGAACTCCTGGTCAAACGGCGCCGGGAATGCAAATTTCTGCGTGTTATTATCATCCTGGCTATACCAGTTTTCCGTGCGGTAGTACTCTACACCATCCACCTGGAAACTCATATAAGTCGGCGTCCAGTCTACACTGTAAATGTGGTAATCTGTGATAGCAAGCGCATCGTTCTCCCACACATAACTGTCTCCGGCACTTCCATCGTTCGGCCATGGTCTGCCAAAATGAATGGTTCCATCTGCCTTATTTCCCTCACGGCCTCTCGCCTCCATAATATCGATCTCGCCGGAAAGTGGCCATTCACCATAGTAGCTGTCTACCGGAAGAAGCCAGAATGCAGGCCATAAGCCCTGACAGCCCTCTCCTGCCGGAAGCTTCATTTTTGCTTCAAAACGTCCGTAAGTCTGTGAGAACTTCGCCGTTTTTTTGTCGTCATTCATCGTCCAGATTCTTGCAGAACTGTATGGTTTTCCGCTTCTCTGATCTCCTGTGGCTGTGATGACAAGCTCACCGTCTTCCAGTTTTAAATTGTCTCTCGTATAATACTGCTGCTCATTGTTACCCCAGCCGTCTAAGCCGTACTCTGCGCCGGTTCCCTCCTGATAAGACCATTTTGTCAGATCAATGGAACTCTCATTAAACTCATCTTTCCAGGTCAGTTTCCACTGCTGTTTCTCGTATACAATCTGATTTACATGATTTGTATTATACCAGTGTGCATTGATCTCGATTGCAAAATTCTCTTTTCCTTTTTTCTCAGGTACAGTAAAAAGAGCCTGATTCAGCGTAATCTTTCCCTGCTCCACCTTATACTGATCTTTTGCAACCTCTGTACCATTTACTTTTACTCCATTAATCTCCTTCGTGTAAGCACCGTCTGCATCCACAAAGGTAAGTACAACATCTTTTCCTGCTACTGCCTGTGCATCCTCACTGATGACCGGAGCCACATTTTTCGTCAGGCTTGCAATCTCATGTTTGTTAAGATTCATGCCGGTTGCATCCGCATATCCTTTTACATCCAGACGGATGGTATCAAGACAGATGGTGTCTGCTTTTCCACCAAGTAAAAATTCCAATGCTCCGCCGTTAATGTCCTGATCTGCTGTAAATTCTGCGGTATAAAGTGTGGCATCATCTGTCAATGAAAAGTCTCTGCTCTCTCCATTTGGCAGTTCTACTTTCATATTGCGTTTTCCGGAAATAGCACCTGCCACAAAACTCAACTGATAGGACACACCTTTCTCAAGTTTTAATCCTATTCTTTCCAGTGTAACATCCTCAGCTTTTGTATCTTTGGAAAGTTCCACCTGCAGACTCTTATTCGCTATACTGTAAGTCACTCCATCATCTGCATGTACTGCGAATGTTCTCATCCCCTCTGAAAAATCTCCGTCCGGAATCTGCACTGCGAGCGCTTCATATCCATGGACTTCCATTTTCATATTGGAAAATGTCAAAGTATTATCCTGCACATCTCCGGTTACTTTTCCCATCTGGATGGAAAAAAGTTTGTTTAAAGCGTCCTCGCTCTGCACCGGAATATTCAAAATGACATGTCTGGTCTCATCTTTCTGCAGTCCGATCGTCTTAACATACTCTCCGGTTCCAAGTTCCTGAAGCGTGACATTGATGGCTCTTGCCTTCTCGGTATGTACGTCAAAAGAGAGCGTGTACTGAAAATCTTTTTTCAGATCGACATACTGGTTCAGCTGTACATCCCACGCATGATTGCCGTCACCACCACCTACATTTTTGATATAAACAGACATTCCATTTTCGACCGGAGCGTATTTCACCACATTCCACTGCTGCATCCAGTCAACTTCCCAGTGTTCCCACTGATTCAGTCCGTCTGTAAAGTTACCGTCTTTTAACGCAATTGCTTCTACTGCGTCCAGCCCTTTTAAGCTTGTCAAAGCTTTCGGTGCTTTATCGTTTTCGGTATCTGGAAGTTCTTCCGGTACTTCTACGATACTGACATTGCTGATCACAACTTTATGTGCACCGACATTTGTTCCAAGGTAAATCATAAATTTGTTGGAACCCTGTGCTGCTTTGGTTGTCCGGTAAGATAACGTCGTCTTTGTATTGGCAGGAATCATGTCCGAATGAAATTCGTCTCTTCCTGAATTATCAAATCCAGCTGCCACGGTACGGGAAACTGTTGATTCCACATCAAAACTGACTTCATATGTCACGCCTGCTTCGAGCTCAACATTCTGCACCAGAGACTGTCCCCAGTCTGCTGCATTGTCTTTGATCTGAAATACCGTGCGGTATTGATTCCAGTAAATGTCTGCATTATCGGAATAAGATGTCCAGCCTTCCTGCTTCTTTTCAAAATTACCATTGATCAGAAGATTTCCGGCAACTTCCTTAACAGTTTCACCATCTTCTTCGTCTGCTCCAGATCCCGTTTTTTCTGTTTCGGTCGATTCTGTCTCAGAAGACTCCGTTTCTGTTGTCTCTGTCTCCGTCGGTTCTGTCGTACCGCCGCCCGGTTGTCCTGATTCACCGGATGCTTTCACACTGAAATCTGAAATCTCAACCGTGTGTTCCTTCGTTGGATTTGTCTCATTGTCAATATTTCCAAGATAAAACATATATGGATTGCCATTGTAATCCTGATTTGCTGTATAAGTATAGCTTACTCTTGTCTCTTCTCCAGCCTTAACTGCTGTCTGTCGGATATCGAGTCTTCCTCCGTCAAAACCATACTGCACAATCCTGTCTACTGATGATTTAACGTTAAATGTTATGTCATAAGACTGTCCATTTTTCAGATCGATTCCAGGTGTATATTTGAGATAATTTGACCAGTCTGCCCCCATCGTCTGAATATCAAAGACTGCTTTTCCCTGTTCAAAGAATGCTTTTGTTGCGCCCTCGGTGCGTGCTTCCCAGTTTTCCGCACTGTTTCCACTCGCATCAACATCTGAAAAAGATCCATTTTTGATCAATTCGGTCTTTTCTTCTGCTGCAAATACAATATTTGCCGAAAGTAATGTTGTTGTAACTGGCTGTACAACCAATGCTGCCGCTAAAACCACTCCCGTGATTCCACGACATAATGCCCTTCTCCCTTTTCTTGACATTATGTTACCTCCAATATCAATACATACTTATATTATGATACTAAAAAATCGTATCATAACAGAGAGGCGGGCTCAGTGTTTTAATTTTTATTTTGGTGCTGTTTTTTTAGTGGCAGAAAAAAGACCTCACAGAGATTTTTTTCTCTCCGCAAGGTCTGTAAATTTTCTTAACAACCACTATATTATTTGAAGTAAGCCACACCTGATTCAAAGATCTTGATATCCTGCTCACCATAGATGTTCATTGCAACACTTCTGTCACGTCTCTCAGAGTGAGCCATCTTGCCAAGTACACGGCCATCCGGGCTTGTGATACCTTCTATCGCCATGTAGGAACCGTTGACATTCCATTCTTCATCCATGGTCGGAACACCGGCTTCATTCACATACTGGGTAGCAACCTGTCCGTTTGCAAAGAGCTTGTCTAACCACTCCTGTGGTGCTACGAAACGTCCTTCGCCATGGGATGCCGGATTGCAATATACTTTTCCAAGCTCTGCACCCTGTAACCATGGGGACTTGTTGGAAACAACTTTTGTGTAAACCATTTTGCTCACATGACGTCCGATGGTGTTGTATGTCAGAGTCGGTGACTCAGCTGACTGTGGACAGATCTCTCCGTGTGGAACTAATCCTAATTTGATCAGTGCCTGGAATCCGTTACAGATACCAAGTGCAAGTCCGTCTCTCTCATTTAACAGCTTCATGACTGCCTCTGTCATCTTCGCATTGCGGAATGCAGTCGCAAAGAATTTTGCAGAGCCGTCCGGTTCGTCACCGGCGGAGAATCCGCCTGGGAACATAATGATCTGGGACTGTTCGATTGCTTTTACAAACTCATCTACAGATTCACGGATGTCATTTGCATTCATGTTTTTGAATACCTTAACGATGGTATTGGCACCTGCACGCTCAAACGCATCTGCACTGTCGTACTCGCAGTTAGTTCCCGGGAATACCGGGATGAATACAGTTGGTTTTGCCACTTTGTTTTTGCATACATAAATGCTGTCTGCTTTGTATAATCCTGTTTTAACTTCATCCTTATTCTCTGTTGCACGGGTTGGGAAAACTTTTTCTAATGTAGCTGTCCATGCGTGTAATGCTTCCTCCATGGAAATTCTCATATCACCGTAAATAAAGCTTTCTTCCTCATTTACCCATCCGACAAGTGCTTCGTATCCTGCAAGTCCTGCTGCATCGAATGCTGCTTTTACCTCTGCAACCTTTTCAGCCGGAACTTCTGCCACAATGTTACCGAATCCCGGAGCGAATAATGTTTCTTTGGAAACATCTTCATTTACTGTGACGCCAAGCTTGTTACCGAATGCCATTTTGCTGACTGCTGCTGCAAGTCCTTTTCCGTCAAGTGCATAAGCGGATACGATCACGCCAGCCTGGATCAGTGCATGGATGGTATCGTATAATTTCATGACCTGTGCGTAATCCGGAAGGTCAAATTCATCTTTTTTAATTGTAAACAGTACTAACTGGTCTCCCACTGCTTTTAATTCCGGTGTGATGATATCTTTTTCTTTTGCGATATCCACAGCGAAGGAAACAAGTGTTGGTGGAACATCAATATCATTGAAGGTTCCGGACATGGAATCTTTTCCACCGATGGATGGAAGTCCGAAGCCGATCTGTGCATTGTAAGCACCAAGTAATGCTGCAAATGGCTGGCTCCAGCGTTTTGGATCCTCGCTCATTCTGCGGAAGTACTCCTGGAAAGTGAAACGTACTTTCTTGTAATCACCGCCTGCAGTTACGATTCTGGATAAAGATTCTAATACTGCGTAAACAGATCCGTGGTATGGGCTCCAGCTTGATAAGTATGGATCAAAACCATAAGACATCATGGTCACGGTATCGCAGTCTCCCTTTGCAACCGGAAGCTTTGCAACCATGGACTGTGTCTCTGTAAGCTGGTATTTTCCACCGAATGGCATGTAAACGCTGTTCACACCGATGGAACCATCGAACATCTCCACAAGACCTTTCTGGGAGCAGACATTTAAATCAGCCAGTTCTGTCATCCATGCAGCTTTCATATCATTTGCCGCAACTGCCTCTGCTACCTTTGGTGCTGCGATCTTTTTGAAATAATTTTCTTTTTCCTCAGGCATCTCAACTTCTACGTTGGTCTCCTGATGTGCACCGTTTGTATCTAAGAATGCTCTGGAAAGATTTACGATCTCTTTTCCTCTCCACTCTAATACAAGTCTTGGATCTTCTGTCACAACTGCAACTTCCACAGCCTCTAAGTTCTCCTCAGCTGCGTAGCCTAAGAAGGTCTGTACATCCTCTGGAGCTACAACAACTGCCATACGCTCCTGGGATTCAGAGATTGCAAGCTCTGTTCCGTCAAGTCCGGCGTATTTTTTCGGAACTTTATCTAAGTTAATGCGAAGTCCGTCTGCTAATTCACCGATTGCCACAGACACACCGCCTGCACCGAAATCGTTACATTTTTTAATGATGTGGGCAACTTCCTCACGGCGGAATAATCTCTGGATCTTACGCTCTGTCGGAGCATTACCTTTCTGTACTTCTGCACCGCAGACAGAAGTGGACTGTGTATTATGTGCCTTGGATGAACCAGTTGCACCACCGATACCGTCACGTCCGGTACGTCCTCCGAGTAAGATAATGATATCGCCCGGATCAGAAGTCAGTCTCTGAACTGCACGTCTTGGAGCAGCACCCATAACGGCACCGATCTCCATACGTTTTGCGACATAGTCTGGATGGTATACTTCTTTTACATAACCGGTTGCAAGTCCGATCTGGTTACCATAGGAACTGTAACCGTGAGCTGCCTCGCGGACAATTTTCTTCTGTGGAAGTTTTCCCGGCAATGTATCTTTCACAGATACAGTCGGGTCTGCTGCTCCTGTCACACGCATTGCCTGATATACATAGGTACGTCCTGACAACGGATCACGGATTGCACCGCCGAGACAGGTAGCTGCACCACCGAATGGTTCGATCTCTGTCGGGTGGTTATGTGTCTCATTTTTAAAGTTTACAAGCCATTCTTCTGTCTGTCCGTCAACTTCTACAGGAACTACGATAGAGCATGCGTTGATCTCGTCGGATTCTTCCTGATCCTGTAATTTTCCTTCTTTTTTCAGACGCTTCATGGCAAGTAATGCGATATCCATTAAGCAGACAAACTTGTCGGAACGTCCTTCGTAAAGATTTTTGAATGTATTCAGATAGTCATTGTAAGTCTCTTCGATCGGTTTTTTGTAAAATCCATCATCAAACTTCACGTCCTTTAACTCTGTGGAGAATGTCGTATGACGGCAGTGGTCTGACCAGTAGGTATCAAGAACACGGATCTCTGTTACGGATGGATCTCTGTGCTCCTCATTCTTGAAATACTTCTGGATATGTAAAAAATCTTTGAATGTCATTGCAAGATTTAAAGAACTGTAAAGCTCTTTTAACTCTGCTTCCTGCATCGTCTGGAATCCATCAAAAGATGCCACATCTGCTGGCTCTTCAAAGTCCTGTACTAAAGTTTCCGGCTTCTCAAGACCTGTCTCGCGGGAATCAACCGGGTTGATGCAGTGATGCTTGATCGCCTCTAACTGCTCCTCTGTCACTTCGCCCTCGATCACGTAGGTTGTTGCGGTGCGGATGACCGGCTCTTCCTCTTCGTTTAATAATTTCACACACTGTTCTGCGGAATCTGCTCTCTGATCAAACTGTCCCGGTAAATATTCTACAGAAAAAGTTTTTGCATTGCCAAGTTCGAAGGTTTCCTCGAAAACCGTATCTACCGGCGGCTCTGAAAAAACAGTGACCAGTGCCTTCTTGTAGGTCTCCTCTGAAATATTTTCTATATCATAACGAATCAGTTCACGTACACCTGTCACGGAAGAAATTCCAAGATAGCTCTTAATCTCAGCCTGTAACTCTTTTGCCTTGACTGCAAAAGCCGGTTTCTTTTCTACATAAACTCTTCTTACCTTGCTCATAAATGTTCCCTTTTCCTTTCGCGATATGTTTTCTTTTATTCTGCTTCTGGCATGATTTTTTCTGCCACGCCAGATATTACGCTTCGCAATTATGACGTACTGAGTCATTGCGATTCAATCTTAGGATAGTATAACATATGGTATTAGATTAGCATAATTAATATATTTAATTTGTTTTATAAGTTTATTTAATATTTAATCCACTATTTATCACGCACACTTCACACTCATTTAATCATAAGAATCGATTGACACAATTATAAGTACGTCTTATAATTATATCTATTCAGGCACATCAGTCTGTATATACGCTCATTATAATCTGAGGTTTTCTCTGACATGGAAACCTTATTGGAAAGGTACACGCATTTTTATGGATATCAACTACGAGTTATATAAAGTTTTTTATTATGTTGCAACCTCTTTGAGTTTTTCCGAGGCAAGTAAACAGTTATACATTTCACAGTCGGCTGTCAGCCAGTCGATCAAGACATTGGAGAAAAAATTAGAGCAGCCTCTTTTCATCCGGAGCACGAAAAAAGTACAGCTCACCCCTGCCGGAAAAGTACTCTTAAAGCACATTGAGCCTGCCATGAACTTAATCCAGCGCGGTGAGAGCCAGCTTCTCGATTCTGGCAGCCTTGGACTTGGACAGCTCCACATCGGTGCCAGCGATACGATCTGCCGTTACTTTTTAGTTCCTTATTTAAAGCAGTTCCACAAGAAGTTTCCAAATGTGCCAATCAAAGTAACCAATGCAACTTCTGTAAGCTGTGTGGATCTCTTAGAGCAGGGAAAAGTGGATCTGATCGTGACGAACTTCCCAAATGCACATTTGAATCATTCCTATATTCAGAAAACAGTCTGCAATTTTACCGATGTTTTCATTGCGAACCCTGCCTACTTCAATCTGAAACAGCAGGAGATTCCGTTTGAAGAACTGAAACAGTATCCGATCCTCATGCTTGACCGCAAGAGTACCACAAGTGAATTTCTGCACAACCTGTTTTTGCAGCATCAGTTAGAGTTAATCCCGGAAGTGGAATTAAGCAGTAATGACCTGTTAATTGACCTTGCCCGCATCGGACTTGGAATTGCCTTTATCCCAGACTACTGCTTAAGCCGGGAATCCAAAGACCTGTATGTTGTGAGAACCAAAGAAAAACTCCCGTCCCGCCAGATGGTAGCTTCCATAAATCCAACTTTGCCAATGTCACAATCTACGGAAGAATTTTTAAAACTCCTGCCGGAGTTATAAACCGGAGTTTAACTAGCGTAGTGTCGCAGATTCTGTGGTGCGGTTATAGGTTGTGAAGGGCAGATATAAGCGTCCTCTCGCAAGTCGTGATTTTATAAGTTTATGAAAAGAAAAACGGTACAGACGAAATATGATGTTCCTGTTCGCCGGGCATTCCGATAAGCCTCTGAAGAGTCTTATCTCCATGGCTCACAAAGGAAATCATATTTGTCTACACCGTTTTTCTTTCATTTACGTTATGGATGACTTGTGAGAGGACGTTTATACATGCCCAATCAACGTTATGGAGTGCACCACAGAATCTGCAATTTACGTTATGGGACTCACGGTTGTGGAAGAACCGCTGCCAGCTACTCTTCTTTTTCACGCAGCTGTTTGTATATGGTCTCTGCGTCATAATCCGGAGCGCTTTTCTCTATAACGTCATAAATCTGCTGAATCCGGGAGACCGGTTCCTCTAACATGTCTGCTGTGTCTTCGGCGCTGTAGCCTTTTTGATATATCTTTATGATGAGTTCAATCCGGCCTTCGATTCTGCCTTCGTTCCTACCTTCGATTCTGCCGGCGTTCCTGCCCTTCAATTCCGATTCCTTAAAATCGTCCGCAAACAATTCTTTTAATGCTTCACACATATTCGATCCCTCCTTCAGTTTCTCCCAGTTTGCACGCATGACGGCGTGACTCCCGCTCTTGACAGAGACTCTTTACTCTTATAATTATCCAAGCCGATACCACTCTTTTAAAAAATGAATACTTCCCAAAGACGACTGTTACATCTGCTTAAAAGTTTACCATATATTTGACATTTGCTCTACCTATTTTCGCCAACATTTTCACTACCGGCATTCGGTACTCTGTACATAGATTAAAGACATTAATATTCAATAAAGACATTTACCCCAAAAGCATTATTACTTTTGGGGTAATCCATTAATCATTCACTTTTTTAGTTAATTCCAAGATATTTTTTTAGATTTAGCGTTGCCCTACAAATAGCATTTGGAAATAATTCAAAATACTTACTTATTCCTTCATTGATAACAGGAACAATAAAATTAAGGATGTTTTTCTCTAAACTCACTACTAATTCTTCAGCATTCATTGTATCTAACTGATATATGCCTTTATTTGTTTCATTTAAAAATCTACCTGTAATATCACATTCATTATTCTTAGGATACTGTAAATCATTATGAATATCTTTCACATAAAATCCATAATTAATATAATAGCTATTATCAAAATTTGATTTCTGTAAATTAATTACTACAATTATTTTATCTGAATTATAATAATAATTTTTCTTACAATACATAAATCCATATTTACTCGTAATCTCTTGTACTATCTTTTTAAATTCTGTGTTATCCATAACTGTTTCCACCTGCCGCACTTTTATCAATATCAATTCTTGAACCAGCCGAGCACTTTTTCTATGTAAGATAACAAAAAGGCAAACTTCGGGCACGATATTCGCAAAAAGCAGACCGATATCAGCAGTCTGGAAAAGAATTTGATAATTACCAAAGAAAACCGCATTGTCTCCACAGCACAAAGTGCTATGAAAACAAAGGGTATCACATACAACCATAATAAATTTTATTTTTTATAGTGAACTAAGTCATAGGGATAATATGCTACATCCTTTAAACTACTATCATCCAGATTTAGTATTTTAGCAATAGCGCCTGCTTCAAAACTCCAATACCCATAATAATCATTTTTGCTTGATTTATGACTATCATACCAAGCACATTCCCTATGTATTTCGTACCATTTTTCCTGTAAATACTCTTTCAACGCTTCACAAGCTATTATTTCATCATTATCCAAAATTTGTTTTAAACATTCGTATACTTTAAATTCAAACTCAACTCCTTCTCTCTCCCAAGTAGAATCGATTTCTTTAATTAAGAAATTTACTAAATAGTCATCAAACTTTTCAGATATAAGTCTCTGCTCTAATTCAAATATGTCACTCTTACTAACTTTGAACAGTACTCCCAATGAAAGCACTTTTACCAACTCAATATAGCCATATTTTCTGTCCCACATTTTGCTATAATAAAACAATAATTTTTTGTAACACTCTTCAATCGTTTCCAAATTTTCTCCTAAAGAATATAATAAATTAATTTCTTTTTCATAGGAATTAATTAAAATACTATATCCATTACGAGTACCTCTATCTAATTCGCCCTTTTCAAGAGTTGTTTTTTTTACGGCATCTTCAAACATTATTATATTTTTTCTTTCCTTTTGGCTTAAAATGATAAAATAATGTTCATCTTTCATTCTATCTCTCATTTTTCATTCTCCTGTTTGATTCCATCAATTAATTTTGTTATATCAATTTCACCATTTGATGAGACATGAACCAATATAGAACCTACATTATCTGGATTTAGAATCATTTCCATTTTAATATCATTGGCAACCCCTTCACCAACAGCATTTTCTAATCTATCAATTATCCATTTATCACTCATCTGTGGAGTTCCATCAGCCAGTATTGCCAACCTTGAGCTACCATACTTTGCCTCTCCAATTATGTATGGTGGATGACCGTCTAGATTATAATATACTCCATCAATTCCCTGATGCGTTGGAGCATTCAAATCGGTCACTCTATCGAGACTTATTCTCTCATATCCTTGACTTTTAAAATACACATCCATCTTCATCTCGCCATAATTACCTTTTTGAATGTTATTGCTTAATAGAATATCTCCATTCTCTACCCCTTTTACAATATCGTCTACAGAGTCTTTACCACTCTCAATAGCCTCACGCATCGTAGCATCATAATTTGCAAAAATACTTCTTAACTTATTCTGTGTTGCTGCCATTATCCCATCGAGGATTTCTCCTATGACAACACCTGTTACAAAATCTGCCACCATCTGTCCTGGATCAAAAGCATATGCCCACTTCTCATCCCATGACATACTGTCATCAAAGACTGCATACGCAAGTCTTTCACCTGCACTTCGGACATTTCCAGTCGAAATCTCCTCTCCTTCTTTCATCGCTGTCGTGGATAATGCACCAATACCCGCACCTATAAACGCCCCGGCTAAAATACTTCCAGCACCAAGCAAAGAGCCTTAAAAATACCGCTGATACATCTTTAACTTATTACTACTGCCTCATTGCATTCTCCTACTAAACAGTCAAGCATTTGTTCAACATTCTCTCCTGCTTTTTCTAAATACCCATCTGTATAACAATAAAACACATCTTGTTCCGTCATTAACACCATTAAATTTCCTCTACACGCAACCCCTACAGGATATACTATTTCATTAATATCATATTCTTCCAGTAACTCTTCAAAATATACTTTATCCAAATTGCATCCCAGTGCTTTTTCTGGGATAAACTCCAAATTTTCTTTTCTTTCATCATCTTCAAAAACAAGCATACCGTATACCGTCAAAAATTTTTCTACATTCATCGGCATGACAAGCCCAAGCTTCTGATACACATCTTTAATATTAGATATATCTATTGTTCTTTTTTCATCCCAACCAGCTTTTACTAGTCTCTCCTCCGTCACTTTTTCCATAATATTAACATTCCTTTCAATCCTATTGTTTTGGGAATAAACATCCTTCAAATGTCACTTGGCAATTTCGACACGGCAAAGCGTATTTTCCATCTTTAAAATATTTTGTATTAATAAAAATATTATCTAACGTTGCTTGATTTTGTAATGCATTGTTTACAGAATATATTTCTGCACAATTATCTACACTCCACTTTTCAAAGCTCATTCTACTTGCATATTCATTATCAATTGAATTTCCTGCCAGACTCATAGTTCTATTTATTCTTTGTTGTAAATCTGGATGTATTTCTTGAATTGAAGGATTAAACTTATTAGCACCGTTATATCCAAAATATATATCACCAGTATTTAAATCTACAGCAGCACTTATCTTCGCAGGTTTATATGCACCACCTCCCGGCTTAGTTATTCCACCATTTTTAATAAAATCAATTTGATTATCAAGAGCCTCATTACTTATCTTTTCTGCAACATCAAGCCAATGCTCGTCATACCTGGCAACTTCTTCTGGTAACATCAGCTCTCTTAAGCTAGAGTAATTACCACTCTCAAAAGCCTCACGCATCGCAGCATCATAATTTGCAAAAATACTTCTTAACTTATTCTGTATTGCTGCCATTATCCCATCAAGGATTTCTCCTATGACAACACCTGTTACAAAATCTGCCACCATCTGTCCTGGATCAAAAGCATATGCCCACTTCTCATCCCATGACATACTGTCATCAAAGACTGCATACGCAAGTCTTTCACCTGCTGATACCGTTGTATCCACAACACCTTCTACCAAATGTTCATTCCTGGAAATTTTGCTCCAATTGCCCCTGTTATAAAACCACTGACTGCATAATAGCGTCCGTCAAAACACATATCACAGGAGGGAATTTCTCCCGGTTCCCTTTTCTTACCTTCCGACAGTCCAAGATAAAAACGGGGATAATAATAGCTGGTGTCCGGCACTAACGGAAGCCCAAGCTGGGACGCCATTCTTTTCAGAAATCTCCAGTCCGTTTCCTGATACTGTATCAGTATTCCCAGCTACTGTAAACACCGCCGGAAACTAGGCGGCTCGTCTCCTGCCCCAGCGCATTGTACT
>ERZ836760.907-NODE-907-length-37930-cov-6.592132_pt1 | contig 37930 bp, 44 predicted proteins | sample MGYA00519941_ERZ836760 | MGnify/ENA primary metagenome ERZ836760 (study PRJEB31850, sample SAMEA3708807) | human gut metagenome | biome: human gut; feature: human-associated habitat; material: faeces | place: China | collected 2014 ... | reverse complement strand
ATTAAATATTTTTTCATCTTATTATCTCCTTTTCTAAAACTATATCATAAATTTATAATTTTATCTATAATATAGTATAAAAAACATATTTTTTATGCAAAAATAAGCGACGTTTACTAGAATCTTAATAAAAACTACTAATGTTAAATGGTGTATTGAACAGGTAATAAAAACAATGTATAATAATACAAAAATAGAAGTTATTAGCAATTATTTTAATTTAGATTATAATTTGAAACCAAGCTTAAAATTTATTGTGTATGTAATAGTATCAAAATATAATAACAATTATTAAATATTTCAAGAAAATAGTCGATACATAATAATTTTATGTATCGACTAGATTTAGTAAACTATATAAATATATGATTTATTTATATTTTACCTATTATATATCACTAATAGCGCATAAAATCAAGCTTTTTTACTCATCATTTAAAACTTCTAAGTCTGGATATGAAGTATATAAAAATGGTATATCACAATCAATATTTTCTAACTCTCCCCCATCAGGAAAAGCTAAAATTAATCTGTCAGCCTTAGGGAGTGATAGGGGATAGGAATTTACTAGCTTTACAATTCCTTTTTTATTTTCTTCATCTGCTACAATTATATGATATAACAAGTTTTCATTTGTTAGAAATGTTATAAAAATTGGTTCATAACCTTGATAAAACTTAATAAATTTCCCTTTATACTTGCATAATATATCTAATGCGATAAGCATTTTATCATCAATTTTTTTAGTATTATGAACAAATACATCTCCTTTTTTGCTTACCATATTCCCATGTAAGATATTATTAAAATTATTATTTTTATCTCCATATAAAATTTGTAATTGATTTAATTTAGCACATCCAAAATCTTGCAAAAAATTTATTACTTTTAGTTTATCTACCATAAAAATTCCTCCTTAAATATAATATTAATAAATGTTTGACACTTAAAAAGTGATGTGATAATATTTAAATACAAAATAAATATATTGTTATATACAATCATCACTAAAAAGTATGTGTACTTGAACTACACATATTTTTTAGGTGAACAGTTAAAAAAATAAATCTTAGAAGTTTGACTTTTCTAAGATATTGTGTTATTATTTAGGTACAAAATAAATGTGTCTAATACCGATAGACATTTTGTAGATTGTATGTGTAACCGGAAGTACACATACTTTTTTATGCAAAAAATAGAGCAAATCCGGAAGAATTTGCCCTACGACTTTATGTATGTCTACAATTAGTCTTTGTCTAATTGCTCCTCTTGATTATGTTGAATTTGTTGTGAAAGTTCAAGTCTAATAACTTTTTCTCTTTCAGCTAACAATTTATCAACTAAGCAAAGGATTGCATCACCGATAGACACTTTGTAGTCACCCCTTTCCGTCTTGAGAAAAGACTGGCCTTTTCAAGAGAAAGGTTGGTATAATACTATAATATTTTTTATAAAAAAACAAGCAAACAAAATAAAGTAATTTTAAATTATTCTCATTAAATAGCCATAAATAAGTTTCTTATTTTCTTTAATCTCTGTTATTCTTATCAACACATTATCTAAATAATGTGGATAATTATTAAATTTTGCAGGTATCCTGACTAGACAAGATATATTGCTATTATCTAATTGTACAATTACACCACTATTTTTCTTAGGGAATGCAATTACTTTTCCAGTATATTCTCCACCTTCAGTTATATATTTTCTAATATTCTTAAATGGATCTTCGATAAAATCTTTTGCCGATAATTCAAATATATTATTTTTTTTATCTATATTTTTAATTCGTGCTTTTAAATATTCACCTGAAGAATATAAATCCTTACAGTTCACAATATATGTATGTTGTAAATTATCTGCTTTTATAATAACTTCTTTTCCATATAATTCTACAATAATGTGTTTTACACCTACTGCTAATATTCTTACTTTTACTACATCATTTACTTTTAATTTTGGAATTTCTAAAATTGCTCTAAGCTCCATAGCATCTTTTCTACTAGCGATTGCAATGTTTGATGTTGAATCATACTCAATTACAATAAAGTCGATTTCAGATCCTAACATTCCTCTTATCATAGATTTATTAATTTTTTCTATTCCTAAATGAGTACTAGGAATTAATACTTTAATATCTTGATACCATACTATTGCACAAGATATATATTCATTTTTTACTTTGTAATATTCATCTTCAATACCACTTATTTTGCCTGTTAGTATTCTTTTTTCTTCTTTACTTCGTATAATTTCTTTTATCGATAATTCATTCAATATCTCACCTCATTTCACTATTTAAAAATTATGCCATCCCAGTTTTTCTTTCTTTTTTGGTTGTTCTTCAATAACTTTCTCTTTTATTCTTTCTTTTTTAGGCATATTTTTAACCCATTTAGGGTTATATTCTAAAACAGAACAATCCTTTAATTTATGACTTAGAGAATGTTCTTTATATATCATTTTATCTAATAATAATGGTTTATTTCCTCTTAAATTTACTAATAATTTTGTAGCAGGTATTCTTAATATTTCATCTACATTTAAAAGGTTTCTTTGCAGAGTTGCTATACTCTTTTGACCATATTCTTCAATCTCTCCTTCTATGGAATTTGACTTTTTTATTGAAGTGGTTTCAGCCGTTGCTACACCTATTAAATCGCAAAAATATTGCGCACTTAAAACATCTGTCATACCAAGTCCGAAGTCTTGTATCACAATTCCCTATTATTTCATCAGATAAGCCATCAGGATAACGGTTTTGAATTTGACCAACATTTTGAAATATTGGAATTATTGATATTCCACGACTTCTTACTGTACTAATCTTCTTATTAAAATCGGGAATAGCATTTTGGCCTAAATTGGCAAATTCATCTAAAAAAAAGAAAACATCATTTTCACATTTTCCATTTTTAGTAGAATCTGCATATCTAACTAATTTGATAAATAGAAATGTAAAAAATAATGATGCAATGAAGTCAAAAGAAGAATCCATATCACTTGTGATTACATAGTAAATACAAGGTTCTTTTCCTGGCAGGGTTAAATCAATATCAGTTTCAGAAGTTAGTTTTTGTAAATCTTCATTTTGAAAGGCTTGTAATCTTGTACCTAGACCAGTGATAACCGATGCCTTTATAGTATCAGAACCACTTGCAAAAATATTATATGACATACGAGCTGGACTTTCATCAGGCATTTTTTTGAACATTGTATCAATTTCACCAATATCACCATTTGATAGATGTTTATATACATTTGTTAAATTATTTCTATCAGATAAATTCTCTAAAAAATAAAATAAAAAAGCTTTAAGTAGATTTTCTTCAGCTCTAGGCCAAAACTCATCTCCACCTTTATCATGCTTTTGGGTATTAGATATGATAACATCACTAGAAGTTTGAACATCAGTTATATTTTGATTTTCAGCAAGTGGATTCCATCTATCACTATGTCGCATATCTTTTAAATTTAAAACTTTTACGGTATATCCAATACTTCTAAAATAACTTGATGTAGTTCTATAAATTTCCCCTTTAGGATCAGTACATATAATAGACTTTTTATATTTTGAAAGTTCAAGTAGGTTAGTTAATAAAAATCCGAATAGTTTTCATACTTCCAGAGCTACCAAATATCATAATATTTTTATTAAAGTAACTGTCAAATGGTAGTTTTACAATATTTCCATTGTATTTACCTAATATAATACCTGGAGTTTCATTAAATCCTAAAACTTGATTTATTTCACTTTCAGGCATCCAATTAGATGTTCCATAAGTTCCATCTTCTGTTTTAAAATTAATGCCCTTATTTTCCTCTTGCTTTTTAAATAAGATAAGTAATATATCTAGTATAATTAAAATGGAAATAAAGGCAATTATGAAGCAAATAGAAGCATATAAATTATTAGTTAAAGAAATATTTTTCTCAAAACATTTTTCTAGTGTTAAAAAATAGTTTTTTATATTAAAATCAATAACAATATTTAAGATTAAACAAAAAAATAAAAATATGCCAAAACATATTTTTTTAACCATATACATATCTTTCTTTATCAATATATTCTTTTAAGTCTAGCAATAAGTAATTAGCACTCGGAAGTTCTTTCTTTAGTTTTACTTCCAGTTTAGGACTGCAAACAATATAAGCATTTTTATTCTTGTTTTCTCTTAAAAAATATTTTATTCTATTTATTTTTTCAGTATCTAAAAAGTAAAATTTTGAAACATATTTATTTTTATTGTCTGTATAATCGCAAAAGTTATATTCTGAAAAGATTAACTTGTTTCTAAATTTTTCATTTATTATTTTATACCAATTTATACTATGTAAGTATTTTAATTTTTCTCTATTTTCCTTAGTATCTTCAATTATTAAAACTTCATTTAAGCCAAAAGTAAAATCACTTAAATTTATTCTATTTATATCATTAACGAAAACAATAATATTTTTATACTTTTTTTCTTTTTGAATATCATATACAACAGACATTATGTATTTATTATCATGTTCTTTAGATATATAATAGGTTAAGTAATCAAAACCATTTATTTCAAATATTCCTATAAATCTTCTAGCAGTAATAGTAAACATTTCTTTATCTTTTATTGCAAATGATGGTGTGAATTTTACAGTAGTACAATTATGATAAAAAGCTGCTAATCTACTTATTAGCATTAATCTTGTAGAATATTTTTTATTTCTATTTAATGTATTGTATTCAAATTTGAAAAGTTTGGAATATTCAATTCCTGGTTCATCTAACACTAAATTTGACTTGACTTTTTTCAAGAATCTTTTATCAATTAAATTACTAACTCTATTTCTATAATATTTTTTTGAAGTGAAAAAGTATTTTGTATCAGATACATTCAAATATTGAAACTTAGCAATAAACTTTATCAAATTTATTTCCTCATCACCATTTGGAAAATAGTTCAAACAAACCACCTCCTAAATTTAACTAAAATAAAATTAACAATTAAGCAGTACAATGGTAGATTCTATGGCTTATCAGCCACCAGCTTACCTCCACTCATTAAAATATGGCATTAGTCCTCTGAAAGTATTGATATATATATACTTTCAATTTTTTATACCTATGGCATTTTGTACTTTTAAAAAAATAGTCGATTTGCCATATTTTTAAGCACTGTATTTTGTCATAAATTCATCAAAATTTTTACTATCAAATACATAAATTTCTGTGTGTGGAGTATCTGAAAATTCTCCTTTAACACAATAAGACATTTTGGTCATATTATCATCTTGAATTACTTTTGATAATATTAAAGCATCTGCTATTGGTTTTATAAATTTATTATCTACATCCCAACCAAGTATATTGTCAAATATTTTTATATAGATACACACTTCATTATTAAAAAGATTTTCATATTCTTTTGTTATTTCTGCTATATTGAGTAATATTCTTTTATGAGTATGCGTTTTTAAATTTTTATATGATGGCATAACTTCTGGCACATATATTTTTAATATATTGTCTGTTAGTTTTGCCTTATATTCGTTATCAATAGTTTTAATTTTTTCATATTCAAATTCTACATTTCTATTATATATTTTTATTTCAGATAATAGATTATATCTAATCTTTTCAAAATTTCTTAAAAATTTTTCTACTTGCAAATCTGTTAAGCTATTGCAATTTGAAATTAAATCTACATTTTGTTTTAAATTTAATAAATTTTTTTGTAATTTTTCATTTATAATCATTAAAAAATTCCTTTCTTTAAAATATTTATTGAAGGGCAATATAAAAAAGAAAACACTTATTTATTATTCTTCATTTTCAATAAATTCCTTATAAGCTTCAAAAACTGCTTCTGTTAATTTTGTTCTTATATCAGAATTTAAAGGATGGCAAACATCTCTAAAATGTCTTTCTCCATCTCTTAATCTTCTTGAAGGCATTGATATAAATCTTCCTTTCTCTGTTTCTAATAAAGTAACACCTCTAATAATAAATTGATTGTCTAAAATGACATTAGCATAGGCCAATACAGGACCTCTCTTTTTTGCTCTAAAAATTCTTACATTTGTTATTTCCATAACTAAAACCTCCTATAAATTTATTTTTGAAGGGCAAATTCATAGGAATTAACTAACTAAAATAATTTAACTTTATTTACCTGTACGAGGTAATGTTGGAGTAATAGGCTTTTTAGGTATATGAACGATAGTAGTCCATTTACTATTAGCCTCAGCAGTTACCCCATAGTAAATACCAACTGTTTTTGTATGGTTAGTAAAAGTTGTTCCATCTTGTAATGTATCTAATGACTTGCATTGCATAGTTGGACTTTTTACTTCTCTAAAACCTTTATCTACTTTTCCAAAATCAAAACAAGTTTCTGTAATATATTCATTTTCACTAAATTCTTCTTTTGTAAAATCTAGCTCATAATCTTCTAATGTACTTAGATTTTCCTTAAAAAGTTTATAATCATTTGATTTATTTGTCTTATAATATACATCATATTTTAAATCTTGATTCCAAATTCCAGTTGTCATTTTTTCTAATTTAACATAGTCCGTTGGAATATAGTCATACCATTTAAAATTTTCTAAATATACATTAGAATTATTTGCTATATTAGAAAAAGTATAATTTACTTTTTCACCGGGTTTAATTTCGATTGTTCCTTCTTTATCTACATCAACCTCTATGTCTGTTGGCTCATTATCGATTACAACAGGTATTGTTTCACCATGATTTATAATTTCAAATTCAAATGTATTTTCATTTAATAAATAATATACTGAGCCTGTATCTAATTCTTTTAAGTAATATTTTCCCTTGTATAATTCTTTGCTTATGGCTTTTCCATCTTTATCAGTTATTAAGGTTTCAATTAGTTTATTATTTTCATCATATAAGCCAAATTTAGCACCTTCTAATTTTTTATTTTCATCTTTTGAATCTACTTTTGTTATTTCCACTTTTCCTTTAATTCTTTCATTTTCAAATATAACATTTTGAATTTGATTTTCTTTTAATTCTATTGTTTTCATTTCTTCATTTAATACATATTCCTCTTTAGTTTTAGTTTCTTTTAATGTTAATTTATTAAAATCTCTAATAGGATATCTACTTGTTAGAGCCTCTCCATTTTCATTTGTAATTATTTTTTCAAGTACATTTTTATTGCTATCTAATACTTCAAATTCAATTCCTTCAAGTCGAATCTCCTTATTATCTTTATCTACTTTGATAACTTTAATTTGACCTTTTTTTAGCTCATTTTCAATAGTGTTTGTTGTTTCTTTATCCCAAATTACTTCTGTTTTAGTATCAGGTGCTAAGTCATACCATTTATTTGTTTCTTTTTCAATCCATTTATAATTTCCAGTTCTTAAATCTTTTACATGTATTTCACCATTTTCATCAGTTGTATAAGTTCCAATTACTTTTTTAAATTCCTCTGAATAAAGGTCAAAAACAACTCCGCCAAGAGCTATTTTATGATTATCTTTATCTACTTTATATACAACTAAATCACCTTTTTTATGCTCATTAGTAATTTCTTTTGTTGTAGTTTTATTATACTCAACATTTACATCAAATTTAATGTCAGATAATATGTAATTATCATTTGTAGAGATTTCCTTTAAGACATAATTTCCTTGATATAAATTAGGGAATGTAGCTTCACCATTTTTATTGGTTGTAGCATTTGCAATTATTGTTCCATCTGTTTTTTGTAATTGAAATGTAACTCCTTCAATAAGTGTCTTTGTATCTACATCATTTTTTATTATTTTAATTTTTCCAGTATTTCCTTTAATATTCAATTTAGCTTGTCCTGTAACATCTCCATAAGGGTCAAACGTTAATAAATAGTCTTGAGTGCCTGGAACAGTAGTTTTTCCATAGAATACAGGATATGTTTTACATTTAGCTTGTAATGCTATTGTTACATCTAAATCTTTTGTTAACTCTGTTTTAGGAATTCTAACCTTAAAATGCTCATTTCCTCCAAATGTATTTTGTTCATTATTAGACATATTAGTAATTTTACTACCTGCTGGTAATCCATTAGTTGCAGTAATAGTATATTGTGATGTTTCAACTGGTGCAGTTATTGAATATTCTTGCATATAATAATCACCATCTTCAATAAAACCACCAATTTTATTTGTTGTAACATCAGTATTTACAGGTGTCTGAGAACCGTTTTTACCAATATCAACTAATTTTATTATTGCATTTTTTATAGCTTGACCTCTACTGTCAGGGCCATTGTAAAATGTAGCAGGGTCTTTTCCATCTATAATTCTATAAATAGCTTGTTTTGTAGCAACAAAAGCATCTAAATAGTTTTCAAGCCCCATACTTTGAGGTGTCTGATATGGATAACCATTTATAGCAACTCTCCAAAGTCTTACATCTTCAATAAATGAGTCTATATCAACATTGTATTCTGGTTCACTACCAACCCCTGGTAAGTTACTTTGTAAGCAGTATGCTGGATATTGTTTTCCTCCTTCTTCATAATATACATAAGTTGTTTTTACATAGCTCCATTGATTTTTATTAGAATCCCAAAACTGTAAATGATACCCACAATCTCCACCATCTTTTATTAATGCTGAAGATAATCTTGTACTGGCTAAGACCGTATTAGCACACACTGGAAGTAAAGTTAAAATTAATAATACTATTGCAATTATTTTTTTTGTACTATTTTTTACCATAATTAAATCCTCCTTAAATTTATTGAAGGGTATAAGGAAGTTATTATTTCCATATAAAAAAGCACCTTTAAAAGTGCTTTTACTCTATAATATATAACACATTGTCATTACTAAATTACCATTTTTGTAGTAATCTTCTGCATAAATTCTAATTGTACCAAATTTTGATTTTATACTATTTATTACTCTATTTGTTGTATATGTAAATTGATTAGTTTGATTTTTTATTGAAGAATCCACAACAATATTATAACCAAAATCTTTCATATTAGCTGTTTCATTTTCTTTAATTACTTGTTTAATTTTATTTATCATACTGTCATTTCTTATATATTTTTCTGTATTTTCTTCTGGTTTTACAGGCTTTTGACTTGGTGTTGAAGTTGGTTTATCTTCTTTATTATTGTTTATATTTTCTTGTGGTTTAGTTTGTGTTTCTCCAGTAGAAGTAACTGGTACTTGTACTTTAGGATTTTGTTCTTTATTAGATTTGATTTTTTGATTATTTTGTATAGTTTCTTTTGAAGTTTCTTTGCTATTAGAAGTCTTTATATTTTCTTCCTTAGCAATATTAGTATTTTGAGGAATATCATTTTTTATTATATTTTCATCTACAACTGCTAAATTATTTCCTACTATTTCATTTTGAGTAATGATATTTTCTTCTTGAACTGTATTTTTTTCATCATTAGATACACTAATATTTTTCTTAATAAAAATATTAATTAATATACAAGCCAATATTATTAATATTAAAACTCCTATTATAACTATACATATTTTCTTTTTATTCATATATATCACCCTTTCAATGTTTATTTATTTAAGGGTAACATTTTTTTACTAGTTTTGGCAATGTTGAAAGAAAATTTTTTATAAATCTTCTATCGCTTGAACGACAAGCCTTAGAGCTGGTTTTTTATGAACACAAGTTATTAATGTTAAAATATTTTCATTTGTATTTTCTAATAAAGTCCAATCATTTTCATTAATTGTAGTAATTTTATTTACTTTATAATCTTTTGTTCCTAAGAAACTAGTATAAGTAATTTTATCGCCATTTTGCAATGTATGTAGTTTAGCCCAAACATTATTGTAATTATGACCTGCTAAACATACATTACCATTTAAGTAAGGTGAATTTTCAAAATGTCCTATACCTTTATCTAAAGTATCCATAGAAGTTCCTTCGTATATGAATCCTTCAAAGCCTATTTTTTCAATTTTTATAATTCCTAAAACTTTTTCACCATTTATTTCTAGCATTAAATCTTGACTGTTAGATATTTCTTTGTTTTCTAGATTATCTTGTATATTTTCATTTGAATATGTTTCATATACAGTATTTATTTTATTTTTTTCTGAAAAGTATCTTATAATGAAAAATGTTGATATTATTGCAACTACGATTAGAATAATAATTATAAATATACGAATAGACTTTTTTATTTTTTTACTCACATAAAAACCTCCTTTCTTTAATTTTGCAATAAAATAGAACTAGTTTATTTCTAGTTCCATAATATCTTTTATATATTTTGAAATTTTAGAAAATGGATTAGGATTAGTAATTTTATTACATACCTCATCTAAGTCAAATGAATCAAAAATAATATCATAGATGCCAAGTATTAGTGCATCTTTTAATTCCTTGACTTGTTCATTTTCCAAAATAAGAATAACTTGTATATTTTTTTCTCTAACTTTAAACATAAAGTCTTTGAAATTATATTTATTAGGTTGAATTGTAGCAATTAGGGTAGTAGCTTGTTGTTCTTCTAGTACATAGTCTGGATAGTACACAATTCTACTATCTTCAATTTTCTTATGTAAGTCTTTGTCTAATTGCTCATTATCTGTAAAAATTAATACCATTTTTTAATTACCTCCTTCAAAATAGTCTTCAGGATTTGCAAAATTTCCATTGATACGAACTTCAAAATGTGCATGTGGTCCTGTTGAATATCCAGTAGAACCGAACTTTTAAAATTGCTTGTCCTTGTTCTACTACTTGATTTGTTTTTACTAAAATTTCAGAGCCATGTGCATATAAAGTAACAATTCCATCTCCGATGGTCTATCATAACCATATTTCCATAAGCATTATTATATGATGCCTTTATAACTGTTCCATCTGCCATTGCCACAAAATTTGCTCCAACAGGTGCGCCAACATCAGTTCCACTATGCAATTTGTATGCTCCTGTTATTGGATGAGTTCTCATTCCAAAGTGTGAAGTTATCTTTGTATAACCTGGTATTGGCCAAGTAAACATTCCGAGTAGGAATTAAGCCTTTTCCATCTGTAATAATTGTGCCAGATGATGAATTTCCCTGTAACCAAGCTGTATTTTCTTCACCTTCATAATAGCCATTTGCTGCTTGTATTACTATTTGAATATCTGTATCAAGGTTGCTCTCACTTATATGCAAATTGTTCTTTAAATAATTTTTTAATCTTTCGTATTTTTCTCCGATTAGTTCTTCATTTTTAAATACTTTTCCTGTTCTTTTAATATTTCCATTTTCTATTGTTTTTTCTTCATAATTATATTTATAATGCCCTATTATTGTGTCACTTTCAATTAATATATAGGCTGTTTCTTCTTTTGTAGATGTACTTTCTTTTCCGTCTTTATCTTTTGTTGTAGTTTCCACTTTTACAGTTATCTTTTCATATTTAAAGGTACTTTCAAATTCTTTTGCTACTTTATCTAATAAGCTTTCATCTATTTTTGTATTATTAGTCATATTATGAAAAGCCATAATAGAATATAGGTGAGACCACTGAACTTCTTTGTCAGTTTCTCTACTATCAATATCAAGTAAATAGTTTGTTAATTCTCCATTTAAGTAATTATGACATGTATTTAAATATTCAGCTTTTTCAATACATTTAGTTCTTAATTCCTGTTCAGGTTTAGGTAGCGAAGAACTATCACTTTGTACCTCTTGAATAAATACGGCATCTATTATGCTACATATAGCAAAAAACAGTCCAACTATTATAATGATAAATGGGAGAAATGGTTTTATTACTTTGAAAGCAATCTTTTTCATTTTATTTTTTGCTTTGTTTTTTACTTTATTCTTTAGGTCCATTTTCATCACCTAATTTCTGAATTTCATTATGATTAGACACTTTTTCTATGTATTCTGTATTTTGAAAATTATTTTTTCGTATATTATTATTATTTTTATAATTAGAATTACTAAAATCACCTTCTGCCATTCTTGCACCCATTCCAAGATATGCTTTTGTTGCATTAAGTCCTGTTTTTGCAACTTTTCCTACAACAGATTTTGGACTGTTTGTATTTCCATTTGATATATTTTCTGTATTTTTTCCATTAGAAGTAGGAATTGGTATATTGTTAGTAATTACTTTGCTAGATTTTTCATTTGGGATAACATTTCTAATAGGATTAATATTTCCATTGTAATCTTTTTCAGCAGATAAATTTATACTAGGATTAACAACGGCCTTAGCCCTTGATATAAATCCTTTAAAACCTCCTCCAGCATTACCATCGTTTGAATTTCCTGTCTTTATATTAGGAGATGGAGAATTAAATTGTTCTTTAATTGCTCCCAAACCAAATCCCATCATAGCACCCATACCAAGTACACGACCTGTCATTTGTTCATTGTCAACACCAGCAATACGACTTGTTAAGTCTTGTAAACAATTTTGCAAAGCATCTGCCAAAGGTAGAATCATCATAGCCCATATAAGACTTACAGCCCAACCACCTCCGAGAAGGTAGAAATGCTAGATATATAAGGAATAAAAAGCAATATATAAATTGCATAAAGATATTCATTATAATTTGTCCGGCCCAAATTGCTGCTGCTGTTACATTTTTATTAATTATCCACAAACCACAAGCAACTGGTGTAAATATAGTAAATATGATAATTGTAAATTGTCTAACTATAAATTTTATATTTAGTTTTACAAAAAGATATATGAACATTGCAATTACTAAAGCTGTTGTTATAGCATTTCCAGTTTTTATACTTGTTAGCATACTATCTCCAAGACTAGCATCTAATGTTCCAGTATTTGCAGCAGTTACAAGAAGGTGGACTAAACTATTATTTATAAATAGCAAAAACTTTATAAAAAGTGGGGCAAATGCTATGGCTACTCCACCAAAACATAATCTAGTAAGACTTTCTTTTGCCTCATTTTTTCTTGCTGTATTCATACCAGCACACATAATTTTATATGATAATATAAAAACAGCAATTAATATTAAAGTTCCAGATATTATTGCAAAAACTTTGTACCAATTCATTGTTTTATTCCACAATTCAGAATTAAATGGGGATAAACTATCATTATTTTGATTATTATTAAAAATAAGTTCATCATAATCTTTAAATCCTACACCCATTTCCTCAGATGTTGTAAAATCAAAAACTGTTTGAGCAATGCCACCAATACATTCTGCAATTATCTTTTCAAAAAGTGAACCATCTTCTTTTTTTATTTGTTCTTTAAAATCTGTGTCACTTGCAAAACAAATAGGGGATAATAAAAAAAGAATAGTAAGTATAATTACTAAACTTTTAACTACTTTTTTCAAATTATTGCCTCCTTTCACAGATAATTTAAGTAAATACAAATTTCTTTTCATAATCTGTAATTACAAATTTTATAGCTGAAACACTATTATTTAAACTTATTACACATTCTCCTGGATTGGCTGTTGTTAGAAAATTTTTTGTTCCGTTCTGATAAATTAAAAAAATCAGTAACTGAATCCACTGAGCCAGGAGATTGCTTAAATAAATATCTTGTTGAACATATATTTATAATAGTTTTTCCGTTCTTCAGAATTTATAAATTCATCTATAAATTGACTTCCAATAAATAAAGGTACATTATATTTTCTACCTCTACGAGCTACATTTACCAAAAACTCTGCCGATTCTTGATATTTTAGAAATAGCCATGCTTCATCACAAACGATAATTTTCTTTTTTTCCTTATTTTTAAGTACGAATTTTTGCCATACCCAAGTAAGAATTACAAAACTTGAATATAGTTTAGTAAACTCATCCTTAATTTCACTCATATCAAACGAAATAATATCTTCATTAGCTGTAATTTTACTTTCACAGTCAAAAATACCTAAAGAGTTACCTTTTAAAAATGGAACTAATAATTGGGAAAGTTCTTCGCAATTATTTCTTTCTTTTAACTTCTTTTGAAAGTCTGATAAAGTAGGCATTTTTTTTTGAATTTTTCCAACTGCATATTTACCATTATCTAGTTTTCCACCTTTTTTCTCAAAAAGTGAATTAACATCACTTGTAATACCGTTTTTCTGTATATAATTGATTAACAATAATTTCTATTTCTGTAATTTCTGTTCCATTTAATGTTCTTCCTTGATAATTTCTACATATTGTTGCAAGTAAAGCCCTTATTTCTGCAACTTTATCAAGTATATTTAAAAATTGCTTATTTCCCTTTATATCAGGTTCAAGCTCAAACGGATTTATTCCAGCAGATTTACCTTGTTCAATTTTTATGACCTTACCACCAAGCATTTTTGTGAGATTAGTATATTCTCCGTTCTACATCTATAAAAAAAGCACCACAACCAGTAGTCGCAATGTTTCTTGCTGTTAATGTTTTTAATGCTACACTTTTACCACCACCACTTGTACCACAAATAAATACATGAGGGTTAGGTAATGTAGGTGGTCCAATAAAGGTATCTACATATACTGGAGCATTTGTATATAAATTTCTTCCAATAAATATTCCCTTATCATGACTTAAATTAGGGTTAGAAATAGGAATAAGTGTTGCTATTCCGACCTGCTACCATATTTCTTTCATAATTTGCTATTGGTATTTCTCCGAATAGGTAACATTGTTTTAAGACCTTCTAATTGCCTAAATGTTAATGTTCTTATCATAGCTGTTTTTTTGTTTAATTCACTTTCTAGTATTTTTGTTTTTTCATTTAATTCTTGCAAACTTTCTGCATTTAATGTGATAAATATTGTAGCAAAAAATAATTTATCTTGATTTGTTTGTATAAGCATTCTTAAATCTTCTAAATCACAAATTTGCTTTTCTAATTCAGGCAAGTGTAAGATATTTCCTTGTTTTGAGTATGTTGCATACTCTGACTGGCTTTGCACTAATTTTTTTGTTAATTGATTTATAACTGTACCATTTGAAGATGGCTCAACTTTTACAGAAATATTAATATTTCCAATATTAAATAAATCATCTAACCAACTAACCCAAGTCTGCTCAGGATAAATAGTCATTGCAAATGTTCTTGAATATTTATTATATCCTAAACTTATATAGTCTTTTCTTTCTTGCAATTCATCAGGTAATAACAAGTCAGCCATCACAGGAATATTATTAAATATATCAATTTCATTTTTCTTTTCTTTTTTGTTTTTTCCCAACATATAAATTTTTCACCCCTTCCTTTAAAGTACTAATACTAAGAGCCGAATTTTTGTTAAGCTCTCTATATATCAAATTATATAAATCATTTTCATTTAAAATTTCACAAACAATTTTAGCTCGTAAAAGACTACCTTTAAAAGACATTGTTTTTCTATTTAATTCTTCTATGGCATCTTCATATAGGCCATCATAAGATATTATGGCATAATTTTTTACAACAGAGATAGACCTATTATCCATTAAATTTTCTAAATAATTTACTAAATAATTTTTATATTCTTGTATTTTATAACTTTTGGTTTTATTCTTTTTTATTAAGTTTATTACCTTACTCGTGTCTATATATTCAGTAGTTGAAAAAAATTGCACAGGATAATCTATTGCTAAGGCTGTTTGTATTAAGATATTTTCTATTGAATCTTGTTCACTATTAGAAAGCATATTGTAATCAATATTACCTAGCTTTATTACATTTGAATATCTATTGCCTAAGCAAATCATATTATCTTTTATTTTAAATTGTAAAATGTCTGCCAATTGCTTTTTTTCTTTTTTATTGTTTTTAGTATCTTTTTTTGTATCAATAGAAGATGTTTTTTTAAATGTATTATTTACTTTTTTCTTCTTTTGATTTAAGTAAATTACTGTTCCAATAACAAAAACAACACTAAGTATTAAAAATATAATCATTATTAGCATTTGCCACACCTCCTATAAACAAAGTCTTTTTTACGAAATATATATTTTATGGCATAAAAAAAGACCTTATCAAAATTTTGCTCTCCAATTTTTAAAAAGGCACATAATAAAAAGAATATTGATATTATAAAAATAAATAATATCTTTAAAACAACTGGCAATGGGGTTGCAAGTAAAGACAAACTTGAAGTTGCAAGCATTAAATAAATAACTTGCCTTAAACTTAAATAACCACCAAAAATTTTCTCCTCACGCTTGATGTCAAAAGGAACTTTAAATACTCTCATAATATCACCTAACTTCCTAATAGATTTCCACTGCTATTAGTTGCTATATTAATTATAATTCCCGCTATTATTAAACTAGCACCAAGTACAACGCCTCCACCACATATCCAGGCAAGAGAACCTATGCTTTCAGACCTTTTTTGAGGGTTATTAGCATTTGCTATCATTTTTAAGGCTGCTACTACGATACTTGCAAAAATTAAAATTCCTCCGTAATGGCATAGCAATAGATGTTATTACTCTTTTAATATTTTCAGTTGCTGTTTGAACTTCAGCTGTTCCAATTCCACCTTCAGCAAAACAAACATTACTTTTGATTGCAAGTAATGTAATGGTAGTTCCTATTGTAGATAATTTTGTGATTATCTTTTTTCTCTTTTGGGTTAAATTCATTGTTTATCATCTCCTTTACGATTTTTAGGGCATTTTGTAAAGGAAACACTATTAATTCAAGTCATATTCTTAAAGTACAAAATAAAATATGGAATTGCTAAAAATAGCATATTTCCTAATAATAAACTTGGTACAACGATTAAGAATTTTGACTTTATTTTTTGTGATTTTATCAAACATCCTATTGCAAGTATTATTAAAGATAATATAAGTAATATCGTGAGTAGTATTACTATTACTTTAAAACTTACAAAAAAGATGGAAGATACAATGTTTTGAAAATTGTTCATATAACTATCAATCATAAAATTACTCCTTTTTAGGTACTATTATTAGTATATTTATTGATAATAGCTCGTTTATAATAGTTGAGTAGATCTTCTGGCATATGTTCTTGTGATAAGAAATATAAATTTAATAAAGTTTCTCTACTTACTTGTGAAAGCAAAGAATTAAATTGGCTATTATATAATTCATACAAAACATATATAATTTCTTTTAACATTTGAATTTTATCAGGTTGCATAATTTGCAAAATATCTTCTGTATAATTTAATTCAAGACGATTTATTATTAAATAAAAGCTACTTGGAATTTTAAAACTATTATTTATAATTAAATAAAATAAATCATCTATATTATTATTTATATTATTATCTTTGACTTTTTCGTCAATACCCTCTTGACTTTTTAAGCAATAGGGGTATTGATTTTTTTGACAATAGGGGGTATCTACAATATAGATATTTCTTGCAATGATTTCCTTTTTCTCATTTCTTTTAATTTCTATTTGTATAAATCCTAATTTTTGCAAATGTGAAAGCCATCTACTAACAGTTTCATTATTTACTTTGTATAAATTAGCAAAATATTTATTCTTTGCATAACAATATCCATTTTTGTTTGCAAGTGCTGTTATTTCACTGTATAATAATTTTTCACTGGATTTTAATTGTTCATTATAGCGAACTGTTGCAGGTAAAATTGAGTAATAACTAATATTATTTTCTTCATTCAATTTCTTTCTCCGTTTCTATATAATTTTTATCTTCTTTTTTTCCTGCTAAAATACAGGCATATAAAAAGAGGCTAATATTAGCCCCTAAAAATAATCCAATTATAAATTGAAACATTTTATCAACTCCATTTATAAAATATATATTTTATTTTTATCTCCTAAATTTTAGTAAAGTGAATACTTATTTTTTTGATTTTCTTGTCAATAAGGAACAGAGGGAGATGCAGCAGTTGCATTAGCTGAGTATGCTTCTGGTTCTATTGAAAATTTTGCGGAATTAATGAATAAAAAAGCATTGGAATTAAATTTACTTAATACTAATTTTGTTACTCCTCACGGTTTAGATCAGGATGAACACTATACTACAGCATATGAGTTAGCATTGTTAACAAATTATGCTTTAAATAATAAAACTTTTGCTAAAATAGTTGGATCTAAAACTTTTGCTATAACTATAAATGGATATTCAAAAGAACTTTCTAATACTAATGAATTATTAGGAAACTTTGATGGAATTTATGGAGTAAAAACAGGATTTACTAATGGTGCTAATCGTTGTTTAGTTACTGCTTGTAAACGAGATGATAAGGATATAATTTGTGTGGTTTTAGGTGCTGATACTAAAAAATTTAGAACTCAAGATAGTATCAAACTTTTAAATTATGCATTAAATAATTTTACATATGTTGCTATTAATAAAATAATTGAAGATAAATTTAATAGATGGATTGAAAATAACAATGAATATTTTAATGTTTATAAAGGAATTAATAATAATTTGAGTTTATCTTGCCCTAAATTACAATATGATAAAATTCCTGTTAAAATAGATCAAATTGATAAGATTAATATTTCTATAAATTGTAATGATAAGTTAGTTGCACCTATCTATAAAAATTATGTGGTTGGAACTCTAACTGTTTTAGTGGATGATAAGATTCTTTATTCTTTGGATATTTGTAGTGAATGTTGTATTAATAAAAAAGATATGATTGATTATTTAAAAATCTTTTTTAAAAACTTTTCAACTTACATTAACTTAGAAAATTTATTTTTTAAATAATTTTAATATTAAGCTTATTTTAATTTTACATAAAAAGCTAAAAATTATATCCTGTTTCATATGTAATAATAAAAAGGGATTTAAAGAATAACATTTCCTTAATCCCTTTTTTCTATTTTACATTTTCTTTTATGTAGTCAACTACATCTCCTACTGTTACAACTTTTTCAGCATCACTATCTGGAATTTCTATATCAAATTCTTCTTCTAATGCCATAACTAATTCAACTATATCTAATGAATCAGCTCCTAAATCATCTATGAAAGATGCTTCCATTGTTACAGCTGTATCAGCAACACCTAATTGTTCAACAATTATTCCTTTTACTTTTTCTAAAACTTCTTCTGAACTCACTTCTCGAGTTCACCTCCTCTCAAGTTTATAAATGATATATTCATTTGTTTTTTAGTAACTAAACTTTTAATTAAATACTAAAACTAAAATAAAGTTACAAATGATATATTCATTTGATTTCTTTCATATATATGTTCATTTATATTATATGATTACTATTTTGTCAAGTAAATTACTAAAATATTTTATATTTGTACTGTTAAGTCATATTTATATGAATTATATTAAATTTATAAAGCTATTATAAATTTAAAGTTTTACTTTTTATTCAAAATAACTAATTTTTAATTATTCCTATATAAACTAATTTTTGTTAATCTCTTCTTTATCTCTTTGTTTTTCAAATTCTTCTATCATTTTATCAACAGCTTTATTTTCCACAAATTTTTCTGCTTGTATTAATGTGTATTCAAATAATAAACTATCACTACTTCCATGTGCTTTAACAACTGGTTTTTTTACACCTAAAAATAAAGCTCCACCATATGATTTGTAATCCATAACCTTGCTAAATCTTTTAATTGCTGGAAGTGCTGGTATTGACAATATTTTTGATAATAAATTTTTGGTAAAACTCTCTGTTAATGATCTCTTTACAAACTTTCCTAATCCTTCTGTAGTCTTTAAAAACACATTTCCTGTAAATCCATCTGTTACTATTGCATTTATTTTTCCTGAAAAAGCATCTCTTCCTTCCACATTTCCTACAAAATTTATATCTAATTCTTCTGATTTTTCTTTTAGCAATTTATAACTTTCTTTTACTAATTCATTACCTTTAGTTTCTTCTGTTCCTATGTTTAATAATCCTATTGTAGGTTTTTCAATTCCATATGTATTCTTTAAATATATGCTTGACATTTGTGCAAATTGTAAAAGGTTTATTGGCTTACAATTTGTATTAGAACCTGCATCTATTAATAATAATTGACTTTTATATGCTGGTAATATTCCTGCTAATGCTGGTCTATCTATTCCTTTTATTCTTCCTACTAAAAGTGTTGCCCCTGTCAATAAAGCTCCTGAATTTCCTGCTGAAATAAAAACATCTCCTTCTCCTTCTTTAAGCATTTTAAATCCCACAACCATTGAAGAATCTTTTTTATGCTTAATTGCAACAGTTGGAGTATCTGTCATCTCTATTGTTTCAGTAGCATTTCTTATCTTTAACCTATCAGAAACTTCTTCTATTTCTTTCCCTGTAAATTCTTTTATTTTCTTCCTAATTATTTCTTCTTTACCAATTAAAATAACTTCTGCCTTTATTTTATTTATAGCATTTAATGCCCCTTTGATATTTGCATCAGGTGCATTATCTCCTCCCATAGCATCTAATAAAATTTTCACTTTAAATTCCTCCATATCGCTTTAATATATTATATATTAACATTACTATTTTATTATTCTTTTCTTAAAAAATCAAGCTTTTTTTAATGATTTTGGGGTCGGAGACAAAAATCATTTTCAACTACTCACATGATTTTTGTCTCCGACCCCAAAATCACGACCCCAAAATCATTAAAATCAAAAAAATAGCAAGATTGCTACAAATAATGTAACTCTTGCTATTTTTTTATTTATTATTCAATTATATCAGCTACAACTCCTGAACCAACTGTTCTACCACCTTCACGAATAGCGAATCTTAATCCTTTTTCGATAGCGATAGGTGTGATTAATTCGATTGTCATTGATACGTTATCTCCAGGCATAACCATTTCTGTTCCAGCAGGTAATTCGATAACACCTGTAACGTCTGTTGTTCTGAAATAGAATTGTGGTCTGTATCCGTTGAAGAATGGAGTATGTCTTCCACCTTCATCTTTTGTTAAAACGTATACTTCTGATGTGAATTTTGTATGTGGATTTATTGATCCTGGTTTACATAGAACTTGACCTCTTTCGATGTCTTTTCTATCTACACCTCTTAATAATGCTCCGATATTGTCTCCAGCTTCAGCTTGGTCTAATAATTTTCTGAACATTTCTACACCTGTAACAACAGTTTTTCTTCTTTCTGATGTAAGACCGATGATTTCAACTTCATCTTGTAATTTAACTTCTCCTCTTTCTACTCTACCTGTTGCAACTGTTCCACGTCCTGTAATTGTGAATACGTCTTCAACTGGCATTAAGAATGGTTGGTCGATTGGTCTTTCTGGTGTTGGTATATAACTATCAACATATTCCATTAATTCTTTCATTGGTTTGTAAACTTCGTCATCTGGATTTGTTGATGTACTTTCTAATACTTGTAATGAAGATCCTTTTACTACTGGAATATCATCTCCTGGGAAACCATATTCTGATAATAAGTCTCTAACTTCCATTTCAACTAATTCTAATAATTCTGGGTCATCAACCATATCACATTTGTTTAAGTAAACAACAATATATTTAACTCCAACTTGTCTAGCAAGTAAGATGTGTTCTCTTGTTTGAGGCATTGGACCATCAGCTGCTGAAACAACTAATATAGCTCCATCCATTTGAGCAGCACCTGTAATCATGTTTTTAACATAGTCAGCATGTCCTGGACAGTCAACGTGTGCATAGTGTCTGTTGTCTGTTTCATATTCAACGTGAGCTGTGTTAATTGTGATTCCTCTTTCTCTTTCTTCTGGTGCTCCATCGATTGCATCATATGCTTCGAATTTAGCTTTTCCTAATAATGATAAGTATTTAGTAATAGCTGCTGTTGTTGTTGTTTTACCATGGTCAACGTGTCCGATTGTACCGATGTTAACGTGTGGCTTTGTTCTTTCAAATTTTGCTTTTGCCATTTTATAATTCCTCCTTTTTATTTTGAGTTAGACTTTATGTCTTCTCTCATTTTTATATAATTTAAATTTAATGACTTAAATTCTTTTAGTATTAGCATTTTATAACATTTTATAGAAAAAATCAATACTTTTTCTATAAAATGTATAATATGCAAAATTCACTATAATTATTACTATTATTAGATTTTTTTAATCAAAATCTTATTTTAGTCTTTTTTAGCTCTTGAAGCAACGATTTGTTCAAATACTGATTTTGGAACTTCTTCATAATGAGATGGTTCCATAGAGTATGTTCCTCTACCTTGAGTTTTTGAACGTAAGTCAGTTGCATAACCAAACATTTCTGAAAGTGGTATAAATGCATGGATTTCTTGCATTCCATCATTTCCATCCATACCTTCCATTCTACCTCTTCTTGAGTTTACATCTCCAATAACATCTCCCATATATTCTTCTGGAACTGTTATTTCAACTTTCATGATTGGTTCTAATATAACTGATTTAGCTTGTTTACAACCTTCTTTGAAAGCCATAGATGCAGCAATTTTGAATGCCATTTCTGAAGAGTCAACTTCATGGTATGAACCATCTACTAATGTAGCTTTAAAGTCTATAACTGGGTATCCAGCTAAGATTCCGCTTTCAGCTGCTTCTCTCATTCCTTGTTCAATTGGTTTAACATATTCTTTTGGAACAGCTCCACCAACTATTTTGCTTTCAAATTCTATTCCTTTACCTGGCTCTAATGGTTCCATTTCAAACCAAACATCACCATATTGTCCTTTACCACCAGATTGACGGATGAATTTTCCTTGAACTTTAACTTTATTTCTAATTGTTTCTTTGTAAGCAACTTGTGGTTTACCTACATTACATTCTACTTTGAATTCTCTTTTTAATCTATCAACGATGATATCTAAGTGTAATTCACCCATACCAGCAATGATAGTTTGTCCTGTTTCATGGTTTGTATATGTTTTGAATGTTGGATCTTCTTCAGCTAATTTTGCTAAAGCAATACCCATTTTTTCTTGAGCTACTTTGTCTTTTGGCTCAATAGCTATATCAATAACAGGCTCTGGGAATTCCATTGATTCTAGTATAACTGGTGCATTCATATCACATAATGTATCTCCAGTTGTTACTTCTTTTAATCCTACAGCTGCTGCAATATCACCAGCATAAACTTTTTCTATGTCTTCTCTATGATTTGAGTGCATTTGTAGAATTCTTCCTATTCTTTCTTTCTTTCCTTTATTAGCGTTTAATACAGTTGAACCAGATTCTAGAACTCCTGAATAAACTCTAAAGAAACATAGTTTTCCAACAAATGGGTCTGTTGCAATTTTAAATGCTAATGCTGAGAATGGTTCTGAATCAGAAGTTTTTCTTTCTACTTCATTTCCATCTTCATCAACACCTTTGATATGAGGTATATCAAGTGGTGATGGCATATAATCTACGATTGCATTTAATAATTCTTGTACACCTTTGTTTTTATATGAAGAACCACAACATACTGTAACTATTTTATTTGCAAGAGTTCCTTTACGAAGACCTAATTTAATTTCGTCCTCTGTTAATTCTTCTCCTTCTAAATATTTCATCATTAATTCTTCATCTTGTTCAGCAACAGATTCAATCATCTTTTCTCTGTATTCTTGAGCCATTTCTTTCATATCTTCAGGAATATCTGTTTCTTCAATTTCTTTTCCTAAATCATCTTTATGAATAAATGCTTTCATTTTGATTAAGTCAACTATTCCTAAGAAATGATCTTCTGCACCAATTGGTAATTGGATTGGAACAGCATTTGCTCTTAATCTATTTTTTAATTGGTCAACACAAAGTAAGAAGTTTGCTCCTGTTACGTCCATTTTATTTACATATACCATTCTTGGAACTTGGTATTTATCAGCTTGTCTCCAAACTGTTTCTGTTTGTGGTTGAACTCCACCTTTAGCAGCTAATACTGTAACTGCACCATCAAGAACTCTTAAAGATCTTTGTACTTCTACTGTAAAGTCAACGTGTCCAGGAGTATCAATAATATTAATTCTATTGTTATTCCAGAAACATGTTGTAGCAGCTGAAGTAATTGTTATACCTCTTTCTTGCTCTTGTGCCATCCAGTCCATTGTTGCTGCACCTTCGTGAGTTTCTCCTATTTTATGAACTTTACCTGTATAGAATAAAATTCTTTCTGTTGTAGTTGTTTTACCAGCATCTATGTGAGCCATGATACCGATATTTCTAGTTCTCTCTAATGGATAAGCTCTTCCTGCCATCAAAATTTCCCCCTCTCGGATAATTCATTTTTCTAAAAATTTTCATTAAAAGTGATAAGATGTGCATTTTTGATATTTACAGCAAGTTGAAGGCGTACGAGGGTACGTCGAAAGTTGATGTAAATATCGAAAATGTGCAGATTATTGCTTTTAATACTAATTTTTTCTTAAATTTTGATTAAAAATAGTAAGATGTGCATTTTTGATACTTTCAGCAAGTTGAAGGCGTACAAGGGTACGTCGAAAGTTGATGAAAGTATCTAAAATGTGCAGATTGCTGTTTTTAATCGAAATTTTACCATTTATAGTGAGCAAAAGCTTTATTAGCTTCAGCCATTCTATGTGTATCTTCTTTCTTCTTGAATGCTCCACCATTTCCATTAACAGCATCAATTAATTCTCCAGCTAATTTTTCAGCCATAGTTTTTTCATGTCTGTTTCTAGCATATGATACTATCCATCTTAATCCTAAAGTTTGTCTTCTTTCTGGTCTAATTTCTAATGGAACTTGGTATGTAGCACCACCAACTCTTCTTGCTTTAACTTCAAGAACTGGCATTACATTTTCTAAAGCTGCTTCAAAAACTTCTAAAGGATTTTTTCCTTCTTTTTCTTTTATGATATCAAATGCATCATATACTATTTTTTGAGCAACTGATTTTTTACCATCTAACATTATGTTGTTTACTAATTTTGTAACAACTTTGCTGTTATATATTGGATCTGGTAATACATCTCTTTTTGCTATATATCCTTTTCTTGGCACTATTCTTCCCTCCTTAAATTATTTAAATTATTAATGCTTCATAAAAGCATTTCGGTACTCTGAAAAGTTTTACTTTTGTTTACTTTTCCGCATAGTGCTTTATAATCTATCTAAATTTAAGTACCTTAAGTTTAGTAAGAGTACAAGCACTAACTTTATTTGCTAAATTCCTATCTCAAAAAAATTGAATAAATTAGGTATATTGTGCAATTTTGATATTGGTTTCAAGCTGAAGGCATACGAGTGTACGTTGAAGTTTGAAAGCAATAGCGAAATTGTGCAAGATGCCTGATTTAGTCGATTTTTTATTTTTTAGGTTTTTTAGCTCCATATTTAGAACGAGCTTGCATTCTATCTTTAACACCAGCTGTATCTAATGTTCCTCTTATGATATGGTATCTAACTCCTGGAAGGTCTTTTACCCTACCACCTCTTATTAATACAACACTGTGTTCTTGTAGGTTATGTCCTATACCTGGGATATAAGATGTTACTTCATAACCATTTGAAAGTCTAACTCTGGCTACTTTTCTTAAAGCTGAGTTTGGCTTTTTAGGTGTAACTGTTTTAACAACTGTACATACTCCTCTTTTTTGTGGAGCTCTGTTGTTTGTTAATCTCTTATTTTTTGAGTTCCATCCATGTTGTAAAGCTGGAGATTTTGATTTTGTTACTCCTGTTTGTCTTCCTTTTCTTACTAATTGATTAATTGTTGGCACTTAAATTTCACCTCCTATTTTTATTTTAAAATTAATATATTGTTACAGAGTTACACATTTCATGTATCCTATCGTAACATTATATATTTTAGCATCTTTTGGTAAATAAGTCAATAAAAACCATAGAACTTTTTTAATTCTATGGTTTTTATATTTTTCTTATCTTTCTTTGCTTTCTTGCTCTTGCATTATTTCTTTAACACTATTAGCTAATTCTCTTTCACTTTCTTTTTGTGCCATAGCTGCTCTAGCCTTTTCTTCTATTTTAGAATCTTTATTAGGTATTTTTTGTACAAAATCTCTACCTTTGCTTTTTACTGTTTGATATTTTTCTTGAGAGAACTCTTTTATTTTAGCTGTTTTATCCTTTGCAGTTTCTTTAGCTGTCTCTGCTAGTGCCTTTGTCTTTTCTTTTGCTATTATTGCACTATTTTTATCAAACAATTTTCCACATATATATGCTCCTGCTTTTTCTTCTGCTTTCACAAATCTATTCAACTTGATTTTTGAAAGCAGATTTGTATTTAATAAATTATGTACTAAATCAAATGGTAAATTTTTCTTTTCAGATATGCTATTTATATATTCTTTTAACTCATCTGTATTATGTTCTAGTACTGCTACTACTTCAGGGTTTATTTTTCTTTTTAAAAGAGCTCCTTTTATTCTTCCTCCTGCAATTTCTTTACACATATCAGAAATTCCAAGTCTTTTGAATTTTTCTTTTTTCTCTTCTAATACTTGCTGTATAGAAATAGTATGTTCTTGTTCATCTCCATCAATATAGTAATTAATATTTCCTTCTTTTTCTAATATTTCAATATATTTAACAGCTCTGTCTTTTTTCTCTCCCATTTGTTCATTTGATCTTCCAGTTGTCACTTTACTTTCTTTAATCATTTGATCTATTCTTCTAACATCTGTTATATTTCTATTATCATTTTCCATTTGATTATATACATTATTTATAGCATTTTCAATTTCAAATGTATTTTTAGGTTGTTGCTTCTGTTTATTTATACTTACTTTATCTACATATGGTCCCGCTTCTAAATGAATATTTCCATAGTTTCTATTTTGTTCTTCTGTTTCTTTTTGTATCTCTTTAATAATTTCTTCTGTTGATTTTGTTTGATTTTGAGTATCTTTTTCTTGTTTATATTCAGTTTTTGTTTCTTTTTTTTGTTTCTCTTCAATTTTCGTTTCTTTTTGTTCTTTGTTTTCAGTCTTAGTTTCTTTTTCTTCTTTAATTTGAGCTTTAACATTATATTTACTCATCATTTTATCAACATCTGATTTCAAAGTTTTTAATTCTTTTTCCTGTTTTACTATTCCCAACAACTTGCTATTCAATTCTCCGTTAATCTTTTCCAAGTCTTTTTCATATTCTAATAAAACTGGTGTTTTGGTGAATTTACCTTCTGAAAAAGAATATTTTCCTTGTTCTTCTTTTATTGCCTCTTCACATTCTTTTTTATTTATAGTTAATTTTTTTACTATCTTCTTTTCCTCAGAAATTTCTTTCTCTTTTTTCTGTTTATCCTTAAGAATCTCTCTGTCTTTCACTATGTTATCTAGTTCTTTTTCAATTTTTGTTAAATCTTTCTCACATTCACTCTGTTCAGTTGTCTTTTCAAACTTTCCTTCGTTAAGTTCCATCTTGTGTTTGTTTATTTCTTCTTCAATAACTTTTTGTAATTCTTCTTTATTTTTATTTAAACTTTTTTCATTTTTATCCATTATCTCAAGTAACTTTTCTTCCATAATTACCCCTTTCAGAATATTTACCTATTCCCATAAAATATACCTATTTATAATTATAGCAAAATTTTTCCATCGTTTCAATGTTTTTATGTAAATTTATCTAGTTTTAATAAAAATGTCATATTTTCGTAATATTTGTAATATCTAATATATCAAGACTTCTATTTGCTATTTTCATATATCTTTCTTTTTTATCCTTTATTTTCTTTCCTTCTAATTCAGGTAAAATTCCAAAATTAGCATTCATTGGTTGAAATTTTGAATTTTCTGTTGAAATATATTTAGCCAAAGCTCCTATTACATTAAACTCTGAAAAAGTAATTTTATGATTTTCGTGATTTTCAATACCTTTTTTATAGTCTTCTACTGCATTTATTGCTGCTACCATTCCTGAAGATATTGATTCTACATATCCTTCTACTCCTGTTATTTGTCCTGCAAAATATATTGAATTATCCAATTTTAAGTTATATGTTTCGTCTAATAATTTAGTAGAATTAATATAAGTATTTCTATGCATTACTCCATATTTTATAAATTCTGCATTTTCTAGACCTGGTATCATTGAAAATACTCTTTTTTGTTCTCCAAATTTTAAATTTGTTTGAAATCCTACTAAATTATATAAACTCGCTTGTTTATCATCTTGTCTTAATTGAACTACTGCATAAGGTCTTTTTCCTGTTTTTGGATCATCAAATCCCACTGGTTTTAATGGTCCAAATCTCAAAGTATCAATTCCTCTATTTGCCATTATTTCGACAGGCATACACCCTTCAAATATTTCTTTTTTCTCAAATTCATGTAAATTTACTACATCTGCTTTTACTAATTCACTGACAAAATTTTCATACTCTTCCTTATTCATTGGAAGATTTATATAACTTTGTTCTTCAACTTCTTGTTCTGCCAATCTATTTTTCCATTCTTCAATAGTTTCTTCTTTTTTCTTTTCTTGGCTATATCTATCCCCATAAAATGCTATATCAAAATTGATACTGTCTTTTGATACTATTGGTGCTGCTGCATCATAAAAATATAATTTATCTTGTCCTGTTATTTTTTGAATTTGTTCTGCTAATTTTTCTGATGTTAATGGTCCAGTTGCTACTATTACTATTCCATCTTCTACGAGTTTTGAAACATCAACAACTTCTTCATTTATAACTTCTATTAACTCATTGTTACTTATTTCTTCTGTTACTCTTTTTGAAAAAATATCTCTATCTACTGCTAATGCTTGTCCTGCTGGCACTGCTGTTTCATCTGCTATTTTTATCAATAAAGAACCTAATCTTCTCAATTCTTCTTTTAAAAGTCCACAAGCATTTGTTAACAAATTTGATTTAAATGAATTACTGCATACTATCTCTGCTAAGTCTTTATTGCTATGTGCTGGTGAAAATTTTATAGGTTTCATTTCATATAATTTTACTTTTATTCCTCTTTTTGCAATTTGATAGGCTGCTTCTGTTCCAGCTAATCCTCCTCCAATAACAGTTATATAATCTTTCATCTTTCTTTTTCCTCTTCTTCTTTTTTATATTCTTCCCAACTTTGAAAATCTTTGCTTCTTTCTGCCTCTTCTTTCATTTTCAAAATTCTTTTATTTTTAGAATTTTCTCTTCTATAATAATCTAGTTCCTCTTCGTCATACATTTCTTGTATTTCTGATTTAGCTCTAGCAATTTTTACATCTACTTCATCTATATGATATTCTTCACTATATTGTTGCTTAAATTTTAGATATTTTATATTTTCTTCTAGCTTATTTATTTCAGGTTTTACTTCTATTTCTTCTATCTCCAATTTTGAAATTTTATAATAAACTTCTAACATTTCTTCTAATATTGTTATTTGAGCTTTATAATCTCTTCCATTTTGATTTGAATATTTTTCTTTTAGTTTCCTTATAATGCCATTATATTCATCTAGTTGTTTTTTCTTAGCTATATTTAAAGCAAATTCTTCAACTTCATCTCTTCGTCTCTCAAATTTCTCTGCCCAATTTTCTCTCTTATTCATAACTCTTCACCTTTTATAATTTTTTTGTATATACTTAATTTATGTTATTATTTAGAACATAATCAAAATGTATCAAATAATTTCATAATATCATCTTTAGATAATTTATTAATAAATGAAACTTTCGTACTTAGCATATTATCCATTAATTCTGCTTTTTTCTGCTGTAACTCATATATTTTTTCTTCTATACTATTTTTAGTTATTAGCTTATAAACTTGTACATTATTTTTTTGTCCAATTCTATACGCTCTATCTGTTGCTTGATTTTCAGTGGATAAGTTCCACCAAGGGTCATAATGAATTACCATATCTGCACCTGTTAAATTTAATCCTGTCCCTCCTGCTTTTAGTGATATTAAAAATATTTTTACTTCAGGATTTTGGTTGAATTCATCTACTAACTTCATTCTTTCTTCCACTTTTGTAGCTCCTGTTAGCTTAAAGTACTTAATATTTCTTTCTTTTAATTCCTCTTCTATTATACTAAACATTGATGTATAACCAGAAAATAATAATATTTTATGATTTCCTTTAATTGCATCTTCTATTATTTCCATACATTGTTCTAGTTTACTACTTCCATCTTTATAATTGTCTATAAATAAACTTGGATGACAACATATTTGTCTTAATCTTGTTAAAGCTGCTAATATTTTTATATGACTTCTTTCTACTCCATTTACATTTATTTCTTCTGCTACTTCTTGTTTTGCTTGGGCTAAATACGATAAATATATATTTTTTTGTTCTTCTCCCATTTCACTGCTTAATACTGTAACTGTTTTATCAGGAAGTTCTGTTAATACTTCTTTTTTCGTTCTTCTTAATACAAATGGTTCTATTAACATTTTTAGTTTATTCATTGTTTTTACATCATTATCTTTTACTATTGGTGTTTCATACATATTTTTAAATTGTTTATATGCAAATAAATATCCTGGCATTATATAATCAAATATTGACCATAATTCTGCTAAAGAATTTTCTATTGGTGTTCCAGTAAGTGCATATTTTGTATCTGCTAAAATTTTCTTAATTGCTTTTGCATTTTGTGTATTACTATTTTTTAAATATTGTGCTTCATCTGCTATTATAAATCTAAAATTATAATTTTTATCTTTGTATAATTCTATATCTCTTTTTAATAAATCATATGATGTTATTACTAAATCATAATTTTGAATTTCTGATATTTTTTTCTTTCTTTCTTGTAAGGTTCCATTTATCACCATAGTTTGTAAGCCTTCAGCAAATTTTTTAGCTTCATTTTCCCAGTTCAAAGCCAATGAGCTAGGAGATACAACTATACTTGCTCTTCTTTCTTCAAAAGATGTATTTTCTACATAATCAACAATTATTGATAACATTTGAATTGTTTTTCCTAATCCCATGTCATCTGCTAATATTCCTCCAAAATTATATTTATCCAATGTTTTTAACCACTTAAATCCTGTTTTTTGATAATATCTAAGTGTATTTTCTAATTTTTCTGGTATTTGTATTTCTTCTTCAATATTTTCTTTGTTTAATTGTTTTACTACTTTTTTATATTCACTGTTCTTATTTACTTGATTACTATTTATCCCTTTTAATAATTTATCTAAATAGAAACTTCTATAAATTGGAAGATTTACTTCTCCTTCTTCTATTTCTTTATAGTCTATTCCCATTCCAGTAGTTAACTTATCTAAAAATTCTATTTCTTCATTATTCTCTAAGTTCAAGAAACTTCCATCTTTTAATCTATGATATTTTTTCTTTAAGTTATATTTTGACATTATATCTTCTAGTTCATTAATATCTATGTCTAATTTTTTTAAGTCTATTGATAGTAAATTATTTTCAACTTTAACACCTAAGCTTCCAATTTTATTTTGTCTTATTTGTTTTTGCTTGAAATTTTCTGTTACTAGTACATCAAACTTTTGCATATAATAGTTTATATCATCTGTTAGAAATTGATAAATCTTATCATTATCAGGTAATATAAATCTTAAGTTATTTATATCAAACATAAATCCTGTTTTTCTGAAAATGTTTAAAGTTTTTGTTTCCTGAATTTTATTTCTAGCAAAGTTTATTTTTTGTTTTTCATCTAAAGGATTAAATTCGTTATTTCCATATTGAAATTTGACATCAGCTATTAAATAATCATTTTTGTCAAAGTCTAAATATACTTTTACTACTAATATTTCTGGTTTATATTTTTCTATTTCTTCTTCTCTTAGATTTTCTAAGTTTATTGCATCTTTTACTTTAGGTATTACGATAGAAAATAACTGAGATAATTCTTTTTTTCCTAGTTTTACTTCTGTCATATAGTTTTGTCTAAATATTTCTAACATTTTTAAATTTGAGTTTTCAAATTCTTTTGTACATCTATATAATTTTTTCTCACTTAAAACATATTTATATTTTTTCCCTATTATTATAGATACCTTATATATATCAATACTTGGTACTATTTCATATTGGCCTTTTCCTAATTTATTTAATATAAACTCTATATCTGGTTTTTCTTCTGTAAATTCTACTAAATTTTCTGTATATTCTCTTTTTACTAAAATCTCTTTTCCTTTTAGTATTTCAAATAAATCATCTATTCCACTATTGCTTAATATTATACTAGTTTCACTTAATGCATTTCCATAGAATCTATAATTACTGTTGGAGTTTGAATTTGCATATTTTATAATCTCTGCATATTTCATTAAAAAATCTAATAGTTTTTGACTTTCTTCCTCAAAATTTTCTTTTATATGAACAAATTTTAAGTTTTTACCATAACTATAATTCTCTTTGTTTAACATTCTTGTATAAAATTCTGATAAGTTTTTTATTTTATACATTTTTGTTTTTCCAATTTTGAATTCAAGCTTCATTTCTCCTGTAAATTTGTCATAATATATACTTGGCTCTAGTTTTACACTTCCTTGTGTTTTTAATTCTGTTTCCTCTTCTTCTAGATCTTCTAATTCTTCGTTGTAAAAAATACTTACCATTTGGTTAAAAATTCTGTATTCATTTTGAGTTGTATTTGAGTTTGATATATTTTTTGTAGATAATTTATTTTCACTTTCTATTGCTTTATTTTCTATCATGTCTTCAAACAATTCAAAACCTTGCTCTTTAATTTTTTCTGTGTCAGCTGTTTCGTTTTCTATTTCTTGTTGTTCATCTTCTAAAGAATAGTTATTTCCTTCATCAACAAATGTTAATACTGTTGCTAAAGAATGCTTACATACTCCATAATGATTATAATAGTCTAAACAAGTACAACTTACATCTTCTATTTCTCCCTCTTTTACTAATACATATGTATTATATATTTCTCCATTTCCTTTTACTTTTGCTTTTATTTCAAAGTTTAGTGGATTTTCATATTCGTAGTTTTGAATTACAACTCTTTTTTCTTTCCTGTATTTTTGAGCTTTTTTTGTTCTTTCGTAGCCTGCATCATTATATAAATTTTCTATTACATTTTTATTAACTCGCATATTTTTTCTCCTTTTATTCGGTTAATAATTATATAATATTTTTTCTTTATTTTCAACCAAAAAACAAAAAGACACAAATTTATTGTATAAAATAAATTTGTGTCTTTAAGTTTTTCCATCTAATTCAATTTTATTTCTTTTATTACTTCTTTTTGCCTTGCAAACTCTACAAACTTGTTGTTTGTCTTCATAGTATTTTGCAATTAGTTCGTCTAATTCTATGCTTAATTGATAAATGATAGTATAGTCTTTTTTCTGTTCTATACTTTGATTTAATTTGTTTCTTAATTTACAAATTTCATCATTTAACATACTCATCTCTCCTTTTTATTAATTTATCTTCCGTATACTTATAAATTAACACAGAAAACTCCTCTAGTCAAGTATTTTCAATGGTTTTTGTCAACTTTCGTATAACATTTTTTCTTGTTTTTCGACAGCTAGAAACAGAAAAAAACGGTATCATTTTTTTGAATTTATAATAACCGCTTTTTTTACACATTTTTTAACTATTATTTTTTAACTTTTTACTATTGAAAGTACCATTTTATTTTCTTTAAATACATCTTTTAACACCTGGTTTAAATATTCTACATTTATACTGTTTATTTCTTCTATATAGTCAAAACTATTTATTCCTTTGAAGTAGTCTGCTAAAAACATTCTTGCAATATCTGTAACATCATTATATTCTTTTACATATCCACCATATATCATTTTTTTGTTTCTCTCGAAGTCATTTTCATCTATTCCGTTTTCCTTTAACTCTTTTACCCTTAATTTGAATTTTTCATATAATTTTTCTGGATCTGTTGATTGTCCAGCAATTAGTATATGAGCATATGTTTTTGAAAATTCATAGTCTAAACTTGCTCCTGAATAAATTAATCCTTCGTTATATAACTCTTTGTATAACTTTGAACTTCTTCCCATTATTATATTTAGTAAAATTTCTATTGCAATATGTTTTTTTACTATATCTGTTTTGTTAGAATTTTCTACATTATCAATTTTATCTTTTATTCCTATTGTATATAATGGCTGACTAACTTCCAATTTTTGTTCTATTTTTTCTTTTACAATTTCTTCTGGTTCTTCTTGAAAAATTCTTTCTATTTTACCATTGCTTTTTTTGTCTATTAATCTTTTCTTTACTTCTTCTATTAATTTTTCTGGCTCAAAATCTCCACAAATTACCATTGCCATATTTGATGGATTATAGAAAGTTTCATAACATTTATATAATATTTCTTTATCAATCTTACTAATTGTTTCTATTGTTCCTACAATGTCTATTTTTATAGGATTATTATGGTACATTGCTTCCATAGCATTTAGATAAACTCTCCATTCAGGATAGTCATCATACATCATTATTTCTTGACCAATTATTCCTTTTTCTTTTTCTACATTTTCGTCTGTAAAATATGGGTGTTGAACATAGTCCATTAATTCATCCATTGCTTCATAAAAATTGTCTGTACATTCAAATAAATATGCTGTATGGTCATTTGTTGTATATGCATTTGCTTCTGTTCCTAGAGCTGTTAAAACATCTAAACTATTTGTTCCATTTTCTTGTTCAAACATTTTATGCTCTAAAAAATGTGCTACTCCATTTGGCACCGTCGTTTTTTCTTCTTCCCCTGGAACTATGAACTCATTGTCATTTGATCCATAATTTGTTCCCCAAATCATATATTTCTTTTGAACACCTGGTTTAGGTATTATCATTACTGTTAATCCATTATCAAGTTTCTCAATATATACTTTTTCTTTTACTTTTGAATTTTCTATAATTTGCATTAAACTCTCATTCCTTTCCTACCTTATTAAAAGTCACATATAGTAGTGAAATATTCTTTATTTTCTTCAAACTAAGTCTTCCTTTTCTAATTTCTTAAGAAGTATATTGTATTTATTTTTATTTTACTTGCAATATCTATAACATCCTGCTTATTAACTTCTTGGATTTTTTTCATATAATTTTCTAAATTCACTTCATTTTTTGATAATTCTTGACCAAAACAATATGTTATTTGAGTATCTTGTTCATCATCTATTAATTTTATCGATGCCAATATACCTTTTTTTGCATTTTCTACTTCTTCTTCCGTAAAATCTCCTGCTTTCATATCTTCTATTTGCTTTCTTATTAATTCTAATGCTTTTTCATAGTTTGATATTTCTATTCCACATCTTACGAAAATATTGTTCTTAATTCTATGATAACTTGAACTTGCTACATATGCTAAATGTGCTTTTTCTCTTACATTTTGAAACATTTTAGAATTCGCACTTCCACCTAGCAAACTGTTATATATCATTGTATCATATTTTAATTCTTCATTTTCAAAATTAATATCTAATCCTAATATTAATTTTCCCTGTGTTACATCCATATTTTCTATTATAGTTTTTTCTTCAACATTTTTTACTTTATTTAGATTTACATTGTTTATGACAAATTTAGCTTCCCTTTCTTGTAATCCTTGTATGTCTTCATTATCCTTTACTATTTCCTCAATATTTTCAGTAATGTCACCAGATACAAATATATCAATTTTACACTCTTCTCTTAATTTTTTGTATTGGTCATATAGGTTATTTTCATTAATATTATCCAAATCCTCTATATATCCAAATTTATATAATCCAAATGGTTCATTTTTATACATTTCTTCTATACATCTATCAAGAGAATAACTTGCTTTATTATCTATCTTTCCTTCTATTCTTTGTTTTATATTGTTCTTTTCTTGTTCAACATATTCTTTTTTGAATCCTTCATTTTCTACTAATGGATTAAATACTATTTCTACTATTTTTTGTATAGCAGTTTTTAACATATTTTCTTCAGTTTGTGGTAAAAATTTATCATTTATTGTTTCTATATAAAATTTTAAAACTTGATTATCTCCTGTTTTATCTAACCCACAGTCAAAACTAGCACCATACATTTCTTCAAGTTCTTTACTAATTTGTTCTTGAGTTGGCATATTTTTACTTCCTCTTCTTAGTAAAGCCGATATTACTGCATTTTTAGTTACAGTTTCTCTTTCTAATTTTGTTGTTAGAAAAATTGCAATTAAGTTTGTTTTAAATTTGTCTGTTTTTATTGTATGCAAATTTATTCCTTTTTTTATTTCACTTTTCTTGTATTCCATAAAAACCGTTCCTTTCCCTCTTAAATTAAAAGCTTACATAGTATGAAAGATTTTTGCCTTCTTCCAAACTATACCTTTTTCTAAGTTATTGTATTACTATTTTTTGTTATTTACAATATTTTAATGAGTAAGTTTTTATATTTTTCATAAATTCTATATTAATAAGTTTTATTTTTAGACTAATACATTTAACTATTCTTTCTAACTTATTATACTTTTTCTGCACGTTTTTATTCAAAACACAAAGAGAATAATTAAATTTTCTGTATTTTTTATTGTACCGAAAATTTCCTATTTTATCCCTTTTAGTAAAAACAAAAAATAGAAATGAAAATCAATTTTCCATCCCTATTTTTATCAGTTATTTAATTACTAAAATTTTCTTTTTCTTGCAGCCTCTGATTTTTTCTTTCTCTTTACACTAGGCTTTTCATAATGCTCTCTTTTACGTACTTCTTGAAGTACTCCATTTCTTGCACATTGTCTTTTAAATCTTTTTAATGCATCTTCTATATTTCCATTATTAACTTTAATCTCTAACATTTAATTTCCCCTCCTTCCGGTCATACGAAAACTGTATGTTGGGATAACCCTTATTAACGGTATTAATTATACATTAAAGCAATATTGTTGTCAATAGGTAATTTTATTAATTTTAAAATGGCATTTTTGTAATATAAATGTTTTCATTTTTATGCACAACTTTTAATGTATAAAGATTTATTTATTCAAATTTTTGCTAATATTATTATATATTAGATTTAGCAGGTGATTAATTTGAAATTTAAAAGAATTAAAGATTTGAGAGAAGATAATGATAAACTTCAAAAAGATATTGCTCAACTTCTTGGTATTTCACAACAATATTATTCTGAATATGAAAGTGGTAAAAGAACTATTCCTATTTCACATCTCATTACTTTAGCTCAATATTACCAGACCTCTATTGATTATATAGTTGGTATTTCTGATTAAAAAAATAAAAAAACAAGTTAAATTAATCTATATTATAAAATTAATTTAATTTGTTTTATATTTATTATTTTTTGTATTTCTCTTTATTTAATTTATATTTTATTTTTCTACTTTTTATCTCCGACCCCAAAATCATCCTATCACCCAAATCACCAAAGTCACTAAAATTATGAGAATAAATTTCCTATCCAATTAAATAAAGGATTTTCAAATAAAAACTCTCTCATCCATCCATTAGTAAATGGAATAAACCACAGTACTATTCCTATTAATATCACAACAATTATAGTAAGTATCACTGCAATAATATCATTTTGTGTAATTTTCTTAAATTCATCTCTTTTAGGCTTATTTTTATATAGTTCTTTTGTTAACTCTACAATTCCAGCGAAACTACCTAATTTTTTATTATATTCCTGTTCAGTATTTTTTTCATTATTTGATTTATTTGCATTATTTTTATTAAATTCACTATTATTTATATTGTTCTCACTATTAGTTTGATATTCATTAGAATTATTTCTCACACTATATTTTCTTTGATACATTTCTTCTATTTCTTTTTCAAGTTCTGCATCATATTGTTCTTTTAAAAATTCATCTGATAATACATCATATGCTTCATTAATATCTTTTATTTTCTTTTCTGCATATTTTTGTTTTTCACCAGTATATAAATCCGGATGATATTTTTTAACCAATACTTTATATGCTTTTTCTATAACTTCTTTTGATGCTCTTTTATTTACTTCTAATATATCATAATAATTTTTCATATTTATTCCCAAAAGTTTCCCTTTCTCTTCTTCTGTTATTGTTATTTTATACTAAATTATAAAAAATAGCAATACAAATATATTCAAAACTTATTTATCCTAAATACTAAAAACCAGAATTATTAGTATTATTTAATAATTCTGGTTTACTTTTACTCAAACTTTTTATATGTTATTTAATAA
>ERZ836760.893-NODE-893-length-38368-cov-5.754157_pt1 | contig 38368 bp, 37 predicted proteins | sample MGYA00519941_ERZ836760 | MGnify/ENA primary metagenome ERZ836760 (study PRJEB31850, sample SAMEA3708807) | human gut metagenome | biome: human gut; feature: human-associated habitat; material: faeces | place: China | collected 2014 ... | reverse complement strand
AAATTATTAAAATATATCTATACAATTAATAAATTTACTTAGTAATGGTTAATAAATAGTTTTTAAATTCTTGTAAAAATATTTCAGTAGCTTTTGTACCATTTATATTTTTAGGTAAAATATAAGAGAAATTACGATTATAAGATTTGTCCAATTCTATAGTAATTAACTCTTTATTTTTAGCTGCAGGAGCAGCTACAAAATTAGATATTAAAGTTATACCAAGACCATTTCTAACAGCCTCTTTAACAGCATAATTGCTGCCTAAAATCATTAAATTTTTTGGAAGTATTTTATTTGAGTTTAAAAATAGATTTAAGTATTCTCTAGTTCCAGAACCTTCTTCACGAGCTACCCAATTTTGATTTTGTAACAAATTAAAGGTAAATTTGTTATTAATCCAGTGAGGGTCATAAGGAACTGCTAAAACCATTTTATCTTCTGATAGATATTCTTGATTCAAATTGGGGTAAGAGGATACACCTTCTATGAATCCGATGTCTAAAGTTAAATCTTTTAAATTCTCAGCAATTAAAGTCGTATTCTCAATAAGTAGATCAACTTCTATATCTGGGTATTTCTTACGAAAAATAGTCAGAAATCCAGGAAGAATATACTCTCCAATAGTTAAGCTAGCACCAACCTTTATAATACCTTTAATAGAATCTGAAATATCTCGAACTTCCATATATGTAGTATCTAAGATATGTAGAATTTCTTTTGCTCTGTTATAAAGTTTATAGCCATTTTCAGTTATAACAATTGATTTATGTTTTATAGATCTATTAATCAAAGTAACACCATAGTAACTTTCTAAATTTTTTATATGTGTACTGACACTGGGCTGAGATAAATTTAAATATTCACCAGCCTTTGTAAAGTTTTTATGCTCTACTACAGCAACAAAAGTTTTTAACTCTTCAAACAATATAATACCTCCCAAACTTGATTTAATGATTATATCTATATTATACATATAATCATTAAAAATATTAATAATTATCATATATTTTATCTATTTTACTTATAATAAGTAAACTTATATAATAATATGTGCTTAGTTTTAGAATTTATATTTATTTTATAATTTTCTTTGTATATTAAATCTGAAATTCTTACTACATCATATCCTTTTTGCTTTATATTTTTTATTAGCATATCTAAACTATCTGCTGTATGTTTTGTTCCATTGTGTGTTAAAATTATATCTCCTTCTTTTAGTTTGCTTTTTAATCTATTCCACATTTCTTCTCCTGTTAGTCCTGTATAGTCTAATGTATCTAAATTCCATTGTATTGGATATAGTTTTTTATCTTGTGCTGATTTTATTACTGTTGAATTGTATTCTCCATATGGTGCTCTATATAATGTTGATTTTGTTCCTGTTATTTGTTCTATTTTTTTGCAACTTTCTTCTATTTCTTTTATATTTTCTTCATAACTTAGGTTATTTACATGTGGATGTGTATTGCTATGACTTCCTATTTCATGTCCTGCTTCTTTTATTTTCTTCACTGCTTCTGGATATTTGTCTATCCAATCTCCTACTATGAAAAATGTTATTTTTACATTGTTTTCTTTTAATGTATTTAAAATTTCGTCTATGTCGTCTGCATTCCATGCACAATTCATTGTTAATGCAACTTTCTTTTCTTTAGTTTCTACATTATATATAGGTAATAATTTTTCTTGTTTTGCTGATGTCTCTACGCTGTCTTCTGTTTTTATCGTTCCTGCCATAAAAAATAATGATAATACTGTTACAAATACTATAAGGTATGCATAGATTTTTTGTTTATCAAATACTAAAAACATATTAATCCCTCCAGGTAAAAGCTATTATCAGTTTATGCTTTTTATTTGAAGTTATTACTTTTTTATAAATATCTTTTGTATACATATCATTTACTGCTGCTAAAAATAGTCAAATATTGTTATTATTTGTTTTTTGAAATGTATCTACTCCATTATCTGTGCATATATCCAAACATATAATTTATTAATTTAAAAATCATACATAAAATATTTTTATGTCTTTTACAACCAATCAAAAAAGAGTCTAGTGCTTTTTACTAAACTCCATATTTTATATTAGCTGATTTTCATACTATACTTTCTTTTGTTATCTATCTCCATAAAATATTTTTAATATTCCTTCATAAAATGGAAATTTCAATTTTTTAATATCTTTTATAACTCTATCAACATTATATGAAATATCTAACTGATCAAAATTTATTTTATCATCTTTTATATCCAATACTCCCGCATTTGCTATATTACTCTGCAATGGACAACCTAATGAACCAACATTTATAAACCATTTATTTTCTCTATTATTTATACAGGGTACATGAGTATGACCATATACATAAATATCAGCATTAACATCACTAAACATTTCTTTATTTTCTTCAAATGTAGGATTTTTTATATGTTCCTTGTATTTACCTTCTTTATTCATCGGATAGTGAGTTATAAATATTTTTTTGTTTTCTATTTCTATAGTTTTATATGTTGGTAAATTTTTTAAAAATTTTTTTGATTGTTCACTTATTCTACTATGAATCCATTTGTGATTTTGAATTTCTTCTAAGCTCATCTCTCTTTTATCATTATGCACATTTACTAGTAATCCATCTAATAAATATTTTTCATGATTACCTTTAACTGCTATTAACTTATCACTCACTTGCATTAATGCTTGCACTACTTCTTCTGGTCTTGGTCCTATTCCTATTATATCGCCACAACAAATTATTTTTTCAATTTTTCTTTTTTCAAATTCTTTTAATATTTCATTTAAAGCAATAATATTACTATGAATGTCTGTTATTATACCTAATTTCATACTTTCCCCTCTTTATATGACTTTGTATTAACCATACTTTTCTCGTATAATCAATTATATAGAAATATTAATCTATGTAATTGATCAATCCCTTTCTTTTTAATTTTTGATGTGTTATACTCCTTTATTTTTAGATTTTATCATTATTTTACTTGTTCTAGGTGTACTAATTTATTATTTCTAAAATAACTTATTTTAAATCTCTATAAATTCTTTTAAATATTCTATCATAAATAATGGTATATTTATTAAATTATCATCTTTACTTAAATTTTTCATTGACAATCTAATTCTTGTTTTTGGTTTATTAACTTCATTATATACCTTTAAGCTTGTATTATTCACACTTTTTCCTGATTTTACTTCAATAGGAATTATTTCATTTTGATATTGAATTATAAAGTCTATTTCATATTTATTATCAAAAGTATAGTAATAGGGCTTTAGTCCATTTGCAACTAATGTTTGTAATACATAGTTTTCTGTTAAAGCACCTTTAAATTCTTGAAATAATTTATTTTCTTCTATAATAACCTTACTATCTAAATCTGTTTTCTTTCTCAATAGTCCTACATCATTTAAATACATTTTAAATGACGCCAAATCATTATATCCAATAAGTGGCATACTAGGCTTTGTTACATTATATATTTTATTTACTACATTTGCATCTCTTAACCAATTTACGGCACCTTCGTATTCTCTTGCTCTAGCTCCGTTTTTCGCAACCTGATATAAAAATTTTTTATTCTCTTTTGAGATTTGAGATGGTATACTATTCCAAATTATAGAAATTCTATTTGCTTCTACATTTGTCGTATGTTTAGAAAAATCACTTTCATAAGATTTTAATATATTATCTTGTATTTTGTTTACTTTTTCCATATCTTTATATTTTGTCCATGAATCTACAACTTCTGGCATACCTCCTATTATGAAATATGCCTTTAATTTTTCACTTAATTTATTAAAAAATATGTCTGGAATATTTTCTATTTTTTTTATTGAGTCCATATAATTAACTAAATTTTTTTGCCCATCAGCCTCTAAGAACTCTGTAAATGTCATAGGATACATATCTAAAAAATCTACTTTACCTACTGGAAAAGATGTATGCGATAGTCTAATTCCAAGCAATGATCCTGCACTTACTATATGATATTCTTTTGCTTCTTCTTCAAAATACTTTAGAGAATTTAATGCATTTGGACATTCTTGTATTTCATCAAAAACAATTAGTGTTTTTTCAGGTAAAATTGCTTTGCCATAAACAAAAGATAATTGTTCTAATATACTTTTAGGATCTTTTGTAGTTTCAAACATATTTTGTAGTTGTGTATCATGATCAAAGTTAAAATAAGCAACTCCGTCATAGTTTTCTTCTCCAAACTGTTTTATTATATATGTTTTTCCTACTTGCCTTGCTCCTCGTAGTATTAAAGGCTTTCTTTCTTTACATTTTTTCCATTTTATTAATTCTTCCATTATTCTTCTATACATTTTTCTCATCTCCTTTTATATATTATATCATATGCAGAAAATAAATACACGTTTTTTTAGGATTTTCTCTCTATTTTTACACGTTTTTTGTTATTTTTTTAACTTTTTTTACACATTATTTGCTAACTTTATTTTAATTTTTACTCTTTTTTTATTTTTTAATATACTTTGTATTGTGAAAATAAAAAATCTTATAGTTTTTTCATATACAATAAAAAGCTATCCCAGAAATATTTTTTATATTTTAGGACAGCCACTTTTACCTATGCTTTCTTTTTAGTTGTTCTCTTTTTTCTAGTAGTTTTCTTTTTCTTACTTTCTGTTTCTTTTTTTACTTCTTCTGCTTCTTCTGGATTCCACTTTTCTCCTTTTTTTGGTTTATTCCATGAAATGTAGTCACAAGATTTTGGATTATTTTCACATATATAGTAATTTCTCTTTCTTTTTGTTTTTCTTACTTGTACTGTTCCTCCACATTTTGGACATGGTACATCTATTGTTTCTACGATAGGTTTTGCATTTTTACATTCTGGATATCCTGGACATGCTAAGAATTTTCCATATCTTCCATATTTATAGACCATCATTCTTCCACATTTTTCACATTTTACATCTGAAACTTCATCAACTAGTTCTACATGTTCTAATTCTTTTTCTACTTTTTCTATTTCTTTTTCAAATGGTCCATAGAATTCTCTTATCATTTTTTTCCATTGTTCATGTCCTTCTGCAATTTCGTCAAATTCATTTTCTATTTTTGCTGTAAATTCTACATTTACTACATCTGCAAAGTTTTCTGTAAGTAGTTTATTTACTATTTTTCCTAATTCTGTTGGAGCTAATTGTTTTTGTTTTTTTTCTATATATCTTCTTTCTAGTATTGTTGTTATTGTTGGAGAATATGTACTTGGTCTTCCTATCCCTTTTTCTTCTAATGCTTTTACTAAACTTGCTTCTGTATACCTTGCTGGTGGTTCTGTAAAACTTTGTTTTGGATTTATCTTTTTTAGTTTTACTTCTTGTTTTTCTTTTAAGTCTGGTAATGTTCCTTCTTCTTCTTTTTCTTTTCCGTCTGTTCCTTCTACATATAAGGTCATAAATCCCTTAAATTTAATAGTTTGACCATTTGCTTTAAAATCATACTCATTTGCTTTTATATTTACTGCTATTGTATCATAAACTGCTGGTTTCATTTGACTTGCTAGAAATCTATTATATACTAATTTATATAATTTATATTGATCTTTTGTTAAACTGTCTTTTATTTGATCTGGTGTAATGTCTATATATGTTGGTCTTATAGCTTCATGAGCATCTTGTGCATCTTTTTTTGCTTTATAATATCTATTTTCATAATAGTTTTCTCCATATATAGATGTTATTTGCTCTTTCGCGATTGCTCTTGCTTCTTCTGATATTCTTGTTGAGTCTGTTCTCATATATGTTATAAGTCCTACTGTTCCTTTTTCTGGTATTTTTACTCCTTCATATAATCCTTGTGCAACAGACATTGTCTTTTTTAATGTAAAACCTAATTTTCTTGAAGCTTCTTGTTGCATTGTACTTGTAGTAAATGGTGGTGCTGGTGTTCTTTTCTTTTCACCTTTTTTTACTTCACTTACTATGTATTTTGCTTTACTTATATTTTCTAATATTTCATTTACTTCTTCCCCAGAATGTATTTCCTGTTTTTTTCCATTTTTACCATAAAAATGTGCTTCAAATTCTTTTTTAGTTTCTTCGTCTTGTAAATTTGCATATATATTCCAGTATTCTTCTGGTATAAAGTTTTCTATTTCATTTTCTCTATCAACAATTAATTTTACTGCTACTGATTGTACTCTTCCTGCTGATAGTCCTCTTCTTACCTTTTTCCATAATACTGGACTCATTTTATATCCTACTATTCTGTCTAAAACTCTTCTTGCTTGTTGTGCATCTACTAAATTAACATCTATATCTCGTGGTTCTTTTATTGCTTTTTGTACTGCTGTTTTTGTTATTTCGTTAAATGTTACTCTTGTTATTTTTTCTTTATTTTCATTTAATATAGTTGCTAAGTGCCATGCTATTGCTTCTCCCTCACGGTCAGGGTCAGTTGCAATATATATTTTCTTTGCACTTTTTGCATCTTTTTTTAGTGATTTTATTAAATCTCCTTTTCCCCTTATATTTATATATTGAGGCTCAAAGTCATTTTCAATATCTATTCCTATTCTTGATTTTGGTAAATCTCTAATATGTCCCATTGAAGCAACTACCTTTGTACTTCCTCCTAAAAACTTCTTTATGGTATTGGCCTTTGCTGGTGATTCTACTATTATTAATTTATCAGCCATTATTGCCCTCCTTGTTTGTATTTTTATGTTAAACTATTTTTTATTTTGTACTTAACTGCCATGCTTTTTTCATTTTATAACACAAAACAAAAATAAGTTTTGCTTCTTTCCTTATAGTATTCTAGCTTAAAATTACTTATTTTGCAAGTTTTTATATTAATTTTACAATATTGGTTATTAAATCACATTATCTTTTCACTATAATTACAATTTAATAATAATTGAAACACTACTAATCTATTATTAAGCTTTAAATATAACATCTTTCAATAATCAATAGACTGCCATTTAATATAAACTTTAATATTTAACTAATATCAAATTTTATATTTATGACAGCCTAATATTTAACATTATTATACTTCATATTTAGAACATTTTTACTTTTAACTCATTCAATACATCTTCAACTCCTATTGGAGTTACTTCATTTTCCTTAAATATTTCTAATATCTTTTCTATTTTCCTTTCATCATTTGAAAGATATTCTACATCCTTGTTTTCAATTAATGTGTTATTTGGAATATATGAAGTTTTTACCACACTTATTCCATATTTAGCACCATTTGTTCTTATAAATTCATCTGAATGTATATCTTTATAATATTCTAATTTTATTGGATATGAAATTCCTACCTCCTTTAATGTTTCTTTTTCAATAAATTTTCCACCAAAAAATGTTTTCATATTTCCTCCTTTTTCTTCAGCACCTCTTCATGATACTACTGAAATCAAGGTTTTTCAAGGACTTTTCATCGCATTATTTTACATGATTTGCTATGTTTTGCTATTTTACTTCCTTTTGCTTACTTTATTTTTATTCTTTTACCTTTTTTGACTTCAATTTCATTAAATTATTTTAGTTATTCTACATTTTTCGATGGATTTTTTACATTTATTTTTTTATAATTAAGTTATAAAATAAAATTTATTTTATAAATTTTACTTTTTAATCCCCTTTTTTATTTTAAAAATAGTAGTAATTTTTTCTTTTTCTATTACTACTATTTCTATTTCACTTATTTATTAATTGTCTTTATTTTGCTTTAATCTTAAATATCCTAATTCTTCCCAACTATTATATGCTAAATTTAATCTAAATACTAATTTAGGTTTTGGACCAGCTCTGTTCTTATCTACTATACATGAATAATATCTTACATCTGGATCTTCATATCTTTTTAAATCATAAAATTCTGTGTCTACTTCTTTTAATGAATATTCATAATTTTCATAAGTATCTCTATTTATTTGTTTTATTAAACATAAGGTGTCTAAAACTTCTTTTACAGTTCTACTTACAGCTAAATCATTTATATCTAGATTAATTGGTAATGTTGATGTTTCTGATAATTGTAAAGAAGAACATATAAATATTCCAAAGTTTTGAGCTATATTTGATAATATTGTTGCTGTTCTTTTTATTTCCTCACCATTTCCAATATTTGCTGTGTCTGTTTTTAATGTATCATAAAATACATATTCTATTTTTTCTTTATAATAGTAATTCATTATTACTTTTTTTAGTTCATCATTTGTATGGTCTGTTATATTTATAAAATATATTGAATTATTTATTTGTTTATTTACCCAATCTGTTGCTTCTATTGTTCTATTAAATTCAGTAGATATTTTTGATAATCTTTCTATAAATTCTCTATGAGTTTCTTTTTCTCCTTTTAAAATAAATCCATCTTCATCTAAAATTGCTTCTTCTATATTATCTGGTCTAAATTTAAAATCTAATATTTCGTTTTCTGATTTATGTAATTTTTGTCCATGTAATTTTTGTAATTCTGGATTATTTAAAATTGTAGTTATTAGACATAGTTTCATTTTTTCTTCTGACATTTCATTAGATATCATTAATACTTTTTTCTTATTTACAAATGCTGTATATGCTGCAATATTTATTGCAAACCTACTTTTTCCTGAGTTTGATGGCATTGCATATGCCATTGTTTCTCCCTTTCTTATTCCTTTAAATACTTCTGTTAATATTGAAAAAGGTAAGTCTAGTCCATTTGTTAGGTTATTATTTCCTTCTTCTAAAAAACTTGTTAAATCTTTATTTAAAATTGATTGTTTGAATTTTTCTGTAACCGTTACTTGATTTACTGCACTTTCAACTTCTTCTACTGACATTTGATCATATAATTTATAATCTATAATATCTACTATTCTTTGTTGTATACTTTTAATTGGATTTCCTATGTAACTTTTTCTTAAAACGAATAATTTCATTAACTCTACATAGATTTTTTCCATATCATAATCTTCATTTGCAACTGCTTTTTTTAATTGATATTTTAATTGATATACTTCTTCTGAATCTTTTGAAAAATTAAATCCTTGCTTTGCTATTTCAGGTGTATAACTTCCTCCTTCTGTAAATAATACACTCTTATATATATTTAATATTTTATCATCTTCAAAAAAGCAATCTTCAAATAAAAAATAATATCTTGAAATTGATTTTGGGTTTGTCAATAGAAGACCCATAAAAATATTTTCTAGATGCAAGTTACTTAACTTTTTTGGAAATAATCTTCCATCGTCTTCATTGTTCTCTATATTTTTTTTCTTTACTTTATCTCTAGCTCCTACTATCTTTATTTTATTTTGTCCTAAGTCTCTTACTTTGTCTATGGCTTCTTTAAATCTTTCTTGATTAATTAATTCTTTTATCTCTTCTATTTTCTCTCTATTTCGACTAGTTGCTGGTATTCTTTCTATTAACTCATATAATTTATCTATATTTTCTCTTTCCATATAAAAAGTCCTTTCCTTATCAACTCTCTTCTATTTCATTATAAATATAACATAAAACTTATTTCTCTACAAGCTATTATATATTTATTTTAATAAAAACTAGTATTTTTATTATATGAAAATTTACTCCTTTACTAAATAATTTATTCAGTATATAATACTGAAAGAAAGAAGGTACTTTATGAATGACAAAAATATGCAATTAGCTAAAGAGCTATTAAAAAAGCACTTTGGCTATGAAAATTTTAGACAAGGTCAAGAAGATATTATTTCTCATATTTTAAATATGGAAGATTGTTTAGGAATAATGCCAACTGGTGCTGGTAAATCAATATGTTATCAAATACCAGCCATGATTTTTGACGGTGTTACAATCGTTGTTTCACCTCTTATTTCTTTGATGAAAGACCAAGTAGATAACTTAAATCAAGTTGGAATTCCTGCAACTTTTATTAATAGTACACTAAGCAATTTTGATTATGCACAAACTATTAATAATATATTAAATAATGTTTATAAAATTATATATATTGCACCAGAGCGATTATCTACTGATAGTTTTTTAAATTTATTAAAACAATTAAATGTATCTATGTTTGCTATTGATGAGGCTCATTGTGTTTCTAGATGGGGACATGATTTTAGACCTAGTTATACAGAAATTGCAAATATAATCTTAAATTTAGATACAAGACCAGTAGTTGCTGCTTTTACTGCTACTGCAACAGAAATTGTAAAAGAAGATATTATAGGTCTTCTTCACTTACAAACTCCTTTTACTTTAACTACTGGCTTTGATAGACCTAATTTATATTTTTCTGTGGAAACTCCTATAAATAGAAAACAATTTATATTTGACTATGTAAAAAATAATCAAGATAAATCTGGTATTATTTATTGTTTGACAAGAAAAACTGTTGATTCAATTTATGATGAATTATTAGAATTTGGTATATATGCTAGTAAATACCATGCTGGTATGACAGAAAAGCAAAGAACAAGTAATCAGGATGATTTTGTATATGATAAAACTTGTGTAATGGTTGCTACTAATGCTTTTGGTATGGGTATTGATAAATCTAATATTAGATATGTACTTCATTACAACATGCCTCGTGATTTAGAAAGTTATTACCAAGAAGCTGGTCGTAGTGGTAGGGATGGAGATAATGCAAGTTGTATTTTATTATTTAATCGTTCTGACATTGTTACAAATAAACTATTAATTGAACAAGGTAACCCTAATCAGAATCATTCTAATGAATATGAAAAATTAAATGATATAGTTGATTATTGTAATACTGATAAATGCCTTAGAAAATATTTGTTAGAGTATTTTGGCGAATTCCCTAAATTTGATGAATGTGATAATTGTGGAAATTGTAATTCAGAAATTGAGGTTACTGATATAACTATTGACAGCAAAAAGATTTTGTCTTGCATTAAAAGAATGGATGAGAGATTTGGAATGGGCTTAGTTACTGATGTTTTAAAAGGTTCAAATTCTGCTAAAATAAGGTCATTGGGTTTTGATAATTTATCTACTTATGGAATTATGAAAAATTACTCTAAAGACACTATTAAGAATATTATTTCTTTTTTGATTTCTGAAGGTTATATAGTTTCTATGGGGGATAAATATCCTATTTTATCATTGTCTATTTCTGCTAATGATATATTGTTTAAAAATAAATCTGTGTTTATAAAAAAGAAAATAGAAAAACTTTCTAACTCTACTACTCAAAATAAAAATATAAATAACAATTCTAATATTGAAGATTTACAATATGATGAAAATTTATTTAGCCTATTAAAATCTGTTCGTATGTCAATAGCCAAAAACTTACATATTCCTCCTTTTATTGTCTGTGCTGATATTTCCTTGAAACAGATGTCCACATTTTTTCCGTTAACTGTGGAAAGTTTGTTACAAATTCATGGTATTGGAGCGCATAAAGTTGAACAGTATGGAGAAGTATTTTTAAATGCAATTTCTAATTATGTAATAGAAAATAATATTGATGTTTCTTCTAAATCTTGTGAAGTTAACTCTTTTGCTTCTGTTCTTACAGAAAAAAAGGAAGAAACTCATATTATTACATATAATTTATATAATGGTGGAAAATCAATTGATGAAATTGCAAATATTCGTGAACTTACTAAAACAACTATTGAAAATCATCTTTTAAAATGTTATGAAAATGACCTTGATATTGATTTAACTAGATGTGTTAATACTCAATATGAAAATGATATAATTTCTGCAATAGATAAATTGGGTTGTGAAAAGTTAAAACCTTTAAAAGAAATATTGCCTAATGCAGTAAGTTATTTTGATATTAAATATTATGTTTTAAAGTTTTCTAAAAACAAAAAGTTGTAGTTTAAACTACAACTTTTTTATATATTTTAATTTATTTTATTTCATCTTTTCTAAATTTAATTATATTTTCAACTTCCATTTTACCTGCTCTTGTTATTAAATTATATCCATACTTCTCTTTTAATTTATCTATTGCAGTATCTAATTTTTCTTGCTTTTCTTGTCTTTCGTCTTTTACATTATCAAATAATGATATTTGTTGTTTTTCTTTTTCCTCTAACCCGTCTACTCTTAGACCTATTAATCTTATTTGTTGACCTCTAATATACATTTGCTCTAATAATTCTTTGGCTTGTGTGTAGATTTCTTTTGTACTTGAAGTTTCTTTTATTAGCTTTTTTTGATGTGATGTATCTATAAATTTATTTGTTCTTAGTTGCACATTTACTACATTTGCTAACATCTTTTGTCTTCTTAATCTAAAGGTTACTTGTTCTGTTAATGCTAATAAAATTTCTTCTAATTTTTCTATATTTGATATATCCTGTGGTAATGTTACTGAATTTCCTATACATTTTGGTTTTTCTTTTATGTAGTTTACTGGTGTATTATCTATTCCATTTGCATATTCCCAAATCATTACTCCGTGTTTTCCAAGTTTTTTAGCCAAAATCTCTTTACTGGTTTTAGCTAAATCTCCTATTGTTTTTATTTGCATATTATATAATTTAGGGACTGTTTTTCGTCCTAACATAAATAATTCAGATACTGGTAGTCCCCACATTTTCTTTTTTATTTCATTTTCGTATAGAGTATGAATTCTATCTGGTTTTTGAAAATCTGATGCCATTTTTGCTAATAATTTGTTGTGTGCTACTCCTATATTTACTGTAAATCCTAATTCTTCTCTTACTCTTCTATTTATTTCTTTTGCTTTATTTAATAATGTATCATTCATTAAATATTGTGTCATATCTAAAAAACATTCATCTATGCTAAATCTTTCTATTTTGTCTGTATATTCTAATAGTAAATTATATAATTTACTTGAATATTCTCTATATACTTTGAAGTTTGAAGGAAATATTTTTATCTCAGGGCATTTAATTCTTGATTGATATATTGTATCTGCTGTTTTTATTCCAAATTCCTTTGCTTTCATACTCTTGGCTAATACAATCCCTGACCTTTTGCTTTCATCTCCTCCTATTACTGCTGGTATTTCTCTTATATCTATTTTGCTTCCTCTTTTTAGCATATCAACTGCTGTCCAACTTAAAAATGCATTATTTACATCTACATGTAATATTTGTCGTTCCATAATATCACCAAGTTTATTATAGAATATTTGTTTGTATTTGTCAATGTTTATTTTTTGCTTTTTTATACTTTACTAGCAACTTATTTTTAAAATATTATATCTACTTGTTTGTTATTTTCCTCTTTTGAACTTTATAAGTAATTTTACTTACTAAATTAGCAGGCGCTAATTTTGCCCCTATTTTTGCTAATTTTATATCTATCCCTGGCACTATATAAAATTTTCCTTTTTCTACTTTGTTTATTGCATATTGGGCCACATCTATACTATTTGCTTCTCTTAAATGAAATTTTACATTTGCTACTTTATTAAAATTTGTTTCTACTGGTCCTGGACATAATATACTTATTTTCACATTTGATTTCTCTTTTCTTAATTCTTCTCTTATTGATTCTGATAATCGTACAACATAGCTCTTTGTTGCATAATATGTTGCCATTAGTGGTCCTGGCATAAAGCCTGCTATTGAAGCAACATTTAATATTTTACCTTTGTTTTTTTCTTTCATATCCTTTAAATATAATTTAGTTAAAATATGATATGCTATTATATTTGTTTTTATCATATTTATATCTTTTTCTAGTGATGTTTTTGTGAAATCTCCACAGTCTCCAAATCCTGCATTGTTTATTAATAAATCTACATTTTGTACTTTATTATGAATTTCCTTACAGTTTTCTTCATTTGTTAAATCTACTGATATTATTTCTACTTTTGTTTCTTTTTCTAATTCTTCTTTTACTTCTTTTAATTTATCATTGTCTCTTGCTACTAATACAAGTTCATAGCCTTTTTTTGATAATATTTTTGCCATGTCTTTTCCAATTCCTGATGATGCTCCTGTGATTAATGCTTTCATTTATTAACATATAATTCAACTATCTAATTTTATAATTTGTTGAATTATTTCTCCTTTCTTTTCATTTCCTATAATAATATATTTTACTATTTAAATTTATTTTATAGTTATATCTAATATTATATGTTTTTATTAAACTTTTATCAAGTTTTTTAGTCTTTTATGTTATAAATGTTGAATACTTAATATTGTTTATTTAATTAATTCCCACATACAAATTTTGTTTTTTTATTCTTTTATTAATATATTATTTTCCTTTAATTTACTATTTTCTATTATCTTATTTTTGGTAGCTATATCTTTGACATATATTTTTATACTTGGTGAAAGATTTCCTAGAAAATTCATTAAATCTGTATTATCATTTATAGTAAATTTTGAAATATCTAATTCTTCCATTATGGAAGCATTCATAAACATTGCATTAAAGCTTTTTACTTTTTCTGTTTCAAAATTACTTAAATCTAATTTTTTTAGAGCTTTTACATAATTAAACATCGAATTCATATCTTTTACATTACTTGTATTAAAGCTTTTTACGTTGACTTTCTCTAATGAAATACAATTAGTAAACATCCTCGCCATTGAACCAACTTTCTCTGTATTAAAATTACTTAAATCAATTTCTTTTAATGAACTACAATTATAAAACATTTCAACCATATTCTCTACATTTTCTGTATTCCAAGAGTCTAATTTAATTTTCTCTAGTGATTTGCAATGTTGAAATACTGATATCATGTCAATAACGTTTTTAGTATTCCATGTACTTAAATTTAGTTCTTTCAAACTACTTGAATTTACAAATAAATTTCTAAATCTTTTTGTTTCTGATACATCAAGATATTCTAACCCATCAATTACTAGACAATTTGTTAATTTAGAAAAATAACTTGTCATATATTTATTTGCTTTAACTCTATATTTTGCTCCTATATACCATTCATATAGACCATTTTTATTTTCATCTGTAATCCAAGACATTACACTCTTATCTTGTTTTTCTGAAATATCCCAACTATATATTACATCTTCAGGAATGTTTTTATTGTTTACAATATGAGTACTTTCAACTTGGTCTCTTGAATATATATTCTGTCCTACTAATTTATTATTTTTCCACCAATACTCATCTTCTTGTGCAAATGTAGCTCCTTTTAATAAAATAGCATTTTCAATTTCTTCTATATATTCTATTTTGTCTTCTGTAATTAAGTATTTGTTTCCACTTTCTAATTCAATTATTTCTCCTTTTAGAGCATATTCATCTTGTTTATTTATTATTTTTTCTTTAGTTTCTTTTTCTATTAACTCATATTTATTTCTTTTGTCATCAATTTTATAATCTAATAAAGCTATTTGTATTTGTTCTTTTTCTATAGCTATCTCATTTTTTTCCTTAGCATTAGTTGTATATTTTAATATTCCATTATCTCCCACTAAAAATGCTATACTTACTCCTGCAAGAATTAATAATACTATTATTGTTATTACTAAGGCTATTAATGTTATTCCTTTTTCTATTTTTCTTATCTTAAGTTTCATTTTTTCACTCCATTCTATATAATTAAACCATTATCTCTCAATATACTCATTTATCTTTAAATTTTATTTTTATATTAAACCTATCTTTAATAAATGCTTCTTATTATTTTGATATTTTATAGTTTTAAAACTCAAAAAAGATAGTACTAAAAATATTTTTACTACTACCTTTTTCAACTATTATTTTAATTTATTTTTATATTATTTAATAAAGTACTTGTGTGTGTGTGTGTGTGTGTGTGTGTGTGTACAGCACCAAGGCTTTCAGCAATTATTCTTTTCATTTTTCTCCTCTTTTGTTGTATATATTTATCAATATTTATTATTATATCATTATTCTTTTCTTTTGTCATGAAAATTTCACGATTTATATTGAAATTTTTATTAATACTTTTTATTATTTTTCTTTTCTACTAAATTTATTTAATACAATCCCCACACTATGCACAATTTGTGTTGATTTATTATTAGCTATATTTTTTCCTATTGCTTTTCCTCCAACTGTTAATGCTGAAACTAAAGCACTTAATAAAAATTGTAAGTCAAAACTTAATCCAAATTGTTCTGTTATCTTAACTGCAATTAATGCACTTATTGCTCCACTTAGTACTCCACAAATATCTCCTATAACATCTGCACAAATATTTGCAACTTTAGGAGCATTTTTTATTAATTTTATTGAGCTTTTTGAACCTTTTACTTTTTTTGTGGCTTTTGCATGAAATTCATGTTCATTTGCTACTGTTACTGCAACACCTATTATATCAAATATTATTCCTACTAATATTACTGCTATTAAAATTAAAATTGCTGGTATTAAACTTAAGTTTGAAACTCCATTTGTTGATATATATGAAAATACAATTGATAACACAAATGTCATTGCAAAAACTTCTATAAACCACTTTATATTTTGGTTATCCTTTTTGTCATTTTTCTCCTTTTTATTTTGTTCCTTTATTTCTTTATTTTTTTGTTCTTCAATTTTATTATCATTGTCATTTTTTAAGACATCTTTCTTGATGATTTTTTTTACATTATTTTTATATTCTTTGTTCCTTCTCAGGTTATCATCATCTTTTTCTTTTACTTTCATTTCTTCTTTTTCCTACTTCCTTATATAAAATTTAAGACGGAGTTTTTCCGTCTTTATTCTTATGGATTTACTCCATTTAATCTTCAATTTTGATGGTCAAAGCCTAAGTAAATTTTACAGTTTAGGTCTGGTTGAATTTCTCTATCTCCCGTTTAGTATTACTACTAGAACCGTTTCCGTTTGAGGGAAATATCTACTAAGTCTATTAATAGACACCAGATCGCCACTTAAATCTGTACCTTAATCCCTAGACTCCTATGCTTACAGATTTTAAGCAAACATTCTAGAAGTTTTCCTTGACATACTTTATAAGTTTATTAGTCCTTTTTGCAAATATAATTTCATAATAAAGCAAAACTCATTTGGCCAAAATAAAATTTCACTATGTAAATTAATCCCGATATATTCACTCAAGACAGGCTACTCTATGTATTTCGTGTCTTGGCACTCAACATAGGTTACACTTAAATCTTAATAAAAAGGTTTAATTATTTCAATTTAAGTCTCCACGAAACCAGGGAATCATATATATGCCATTACATACTACCCTAATTTCTTTACTCCCAAAAGCCACACAAAACTGGCATTTCGCGCAACTTCAAGAAACTTCAACGATGTGCCCTTTAGTGGATTTTTAGCCCCACCCTCATAAACTTCAGTACGACTAGAATAATGCACCATCTGTTTAATATTATACAGTTTTTAGAAAATTATTCCAAATTCCATCTAGAGTGTTTTTAGACTTATTTAGTTTTGCTTTTTCTTTCTATTGTCTATTTATTGCTTTTTCTCATTTTATCTCTTTTTTTCTTTGATTTTCTTTTATTTTTATTGTATTCTTAATTTTGTTTTTTGTTCTTTACTTATATAAATCCATGCAACCTGATTACTGTTAATTAATTATTGGAAATTATTATAATTTTTCTTTTATTCTTTCCCTGTAATTCTTTTGTTTTATTAAATTGTATTTTAATAATTTATTTTATCTCTTAATTCTTTTTTTGTTTCCTCAAAATCTCTATCATTTTGAAGATTTATAACATTTATTTTTGGATATTTTTCTTTTATTTCTTTTGCCATTTCTAAGTAAACTTCTTGTTGCTTTATACTATTTTCTGATTCAAATTTGGCATATTTTATTACTGCTTTTTCTTTTCTGTCTAAGCGTTTTGCATATTGATTTGTATCTTTTAAATATAATGTTATATAATATATTTCAAAATCTAAATTACTAAATTGTTTTAATAATTTTTCATATACATCAGTAAACTCATATTCTTTTTTTCCTAATCTACAATAATTTTCTTCTGTGAAAAAAGTTCTATCAAATACTAAATTTATACTTTTATTTTCTAATCTTTTTATGTATTCTAATAAATCATAATACATTTCTTCTGATTTTTTCTTTCCTTCTATTGAACTATCTGATGTTCCTGATAATCTGTATAAATTAGTATAACTCAATGAATGACGTAAAAAATCTGTAACTGTTGTTTTTCCTGCACCTTGTGCTCCTTCTACTACTATTAACTTTGAATTTGCCATTTTTATTGTTCCTTATTAGTATTATATTTAGGTTTTCTTGGATTTACCTATAAACCATTTTCTTGATATATTATTCTTATTTATTTTTCTTCTTCTGTATTTTTCTCTTCTTTTTCTTCTTTACTTTTACTAAGCATTTTATTTATAGTATTTAAAATATCTTCAGCATTTTCATCAAAATCATCTTTCATTATATGTAACATATTTTTCCCTCCTAATTTTTTTCATTATACTACTTTGATATATTTATTTCAATTATTTTTTGCATTAATATAGATTTTTACTTAAGATTATAGTAGACTATTTTTATAAAATTTATAGAAAGGACTCAATCTCAAATTTAGCAGATTGTTTATATAAAAGTATATGAAAAAATTTGAAAATGTGGCTGCAAATGCTTTTAATCCAAAGTGGAATACTATCTTATCTAGAGAGCAACCTCTTTATAATAGAGGAAATGATGTTAGATCTGATTTTGAAAGAGATTATACTAGAATTATACATTCTACAGCATATAGAAGGCTTAAACATAAAACTCAAGTATTTTTTTCTCCTGAAAGTGACCATATTTGCACAAGAATAGAACATGTTACTCATGTAGAATCTATAAGTTACACTATTGCAAATTATCTTGGTTTAAATACTGAACTTACAAAAGCAATCTCTGTTGCTCATGATTTAGGTCATAGTCCATTTGGTCATGAAGGAGAACGCATATTGTCTGAAATTAGTAAAAGGGATTTACATTGTTCTTTTTGGCACGAAAAAAATGGTTTAAATTTAGTGGACTCAATAGACCTACTTGAAAACTCGGATAGATTTAAAGAAAATTTGAATTTAACATATGGTGTAAGAGATGGTATCGTCTCACATTGTGGAGAAATTGATGAAAATGGTTTAAAACCAAGAAATGATTTTATCGATTTAAATTCATATTCATATCCTAATCAATATGCACCTTATACTTGGGAAGGCTGTGTTGTTAAAATTTCTGATAAAATCTCTTACATTGGTCGTGATATTGAAGATGCTATCTCTTTAGGAATTTTAGAAAATCATTTAGATGAATTATATGAATTGTTACAAACGTCTTCTAATACTCCTATTAATAATACTGTTATTATTAACTATCTTGTAAGTGATTTATGCAAAAATTCTACTCCCGAATTAGGCTTACATTTCTCTGATGAAGCATTTTCTTTAATGAATAAAATTAAAACTTTTAATTACTTAAATATATATACTAATGATAGGTTGAAACCTTCTGTTAGATATTTTAATTTAGTTATAAATGAAATATATGATACATTAAAATCTTGTTTTGATGGTAAAAATACAATAAATAATATAAAATCATTATCTAAAATTTCTAAAAAATTAAGCGAAAGTTTTATTGGCTTTGTTTATTCTTATTATGATTATGGAAATAGAGATGAGTTACGTTTGAAAAATAAAGTTCTTTTTGATATTAATAGTGAAATTGACTTTTATAAATGTATTTTATTTTATATTTCTGGTATGACTGATAATTTTGCTATTGAAATTTATAATGATATTATTGGATTTTAACTTAAGTTTAAGAGTTTAAAATATTATTATTTATTGTAGACAAGCTGAAAATAGGTACTGGAAAATAACTTGCTATTTTTTCTTTTATTTGCTATACTATATTCATTATGGAAAACTTATATAGATATAATAAATTAGATAATTTTTTAAAAGAAAAATTTGGAGAAAAAGTATTAAAAATTTGTATTGATGGTGGTTTTACTTGTCCTAATAGAGACGGAAAAGTTGGGAGAAGTGGATGTATTTTTTGTAGTGAGAAAGGTTCTGGTGAGCATTTAGATTCATCTGTTAGCATAAAAAATCAGGTAATTGATTTTTTTAATAGTTATAAAAGTGAAAGAGCTAATAAATTTATTGTTTACTTTCAGAACTTCTCTAATACATATGATACTATTGAAAATTTAAAGAAAAAATATGATTCAGCTTTGATAGATGATAGAATTGTTGGATTAGAAGTGGCTACAAGACCTGATTGCATTAATGAAGATATAGTTAAATTATTAAAATCTTATTCTGAAAAATATTATGTATTTGTAGAACTTGGATTGCAAACTTCTAATGACAAAACTGCAAAATTAATCAATAGAGGTTATTTACTTTCAACTTATATTAATGCTGTAAAGTTATTAAATAAATATAATATAGATGTTGTGACACATATAATGGTTGGACTTCCAGGGGAAAACTTTGAAGATATTAAAGAAACTGTAAACTTTATTAATTCACAAAATATTCAGGGGTTGAAAATTCATTCTACTTATGTAGTTGAAAATACTGTTCTTGCAAAAATGTATTATGATAATAAATATGAGCCTATTACTTTTGATTATTACTTAGATACATTGGAATATATCTTAACACATATTAGACCTGGTATTGTTATTCATAAAATTTCAGGAGATGCCCCAAAAGATTTACTTGTTGCTCCATCTTGGAATGTGCATAAAAAGTGGGTTTTAAATGGAATTGATAAGAAATTAAAAGCTGATAATTTGTATCAAGGGATTTTTTATAATAGTAAGGACAATTAAGTTCTTATGACATATTACAAGCATTTTAGTAAAATTAGATTTAACTTTTTGAACTGGAATAGTAAGTATATGAGTATATAGAAAAATCACTTCTTTACTTAATTTATAATATAAAGAAATCTAAAAAGTGGGGATTGATATTGTTTTATTCAATCCCCACTTTTCTTATTGTATAGGAAAAATCTGCTTTTATCTTGCCCCTATATAAGATTTTTCCGTATACAACAAGTAAAAGTTACCTTTAAAAAGCTCCTCGATAGTTTTTCTAAACCATGTTTAATTTTTTTGTATTTTCTAAATTTTTATTTTCTTCAACTCCTGTTGCAATTACTGTTACAACTATTTCATCTGTTAAAGTATTATCTGTTAAAGTTCCAAAAATAATATTTGCATCTTCATTTACCAAATCATTTATTATTTTTAATCCATCACCAATTTCACTTAACTCTAACTCTGAATTTCCTCTAACATTAAAAATAACACCTTGTGCATTATTTATTTTATTTTCTGTTAATGGATTTTCTATTGCTTGTTTAACAGCATCTATCATTCTACCTTCTCCTGCTGCCTTTCCTATTCCCATATATGCCATTCCTCTGTATCCTAGTATTGTTCTAATGTCTGCAAAATCAACATTAACATCTCCTATTGTTGTAATTAAATCTGTTATACTTTTTATCCCTTGTTCTAGTACAGTATCTGCTTGTTTAAATGCATTATTTATTGTTATTTTTTTGTCAGATATTGCTAAAAGATTATCATTTAATACTATTATTAAGCTATTTACATGTTGTTTTAATTTTTCAATTCCTCTTCTAGCTTTTGCAGCTCTTGCATTTCCTTCAAAAGCAAATGGTTTTGTTACTATTCCTATTGTTTCAATTCCCATTTCTTGAGCAATTTCTGCTACAACTGGAGCAGCTCCAGTTCCTGTTCCTCCTCCCATTCCAGCTGTTATAAATAATAAATCTGTTCCTTTTAAAATATTTCTTATTTCTTCTTTACTTTCTATTGCAGATTTTTCTCCTATTTCTGGATTTGCTCCTGCACCAAGTCCTTTTGTTGTTTCTTTCCCTATTTGCAATACATTTCTTGCATTTATTTTATTTAAAACTCCCATTTCTGTATTTAGGTAATAAAATTCAACATTTTTTAAATTATCTTCTATCATTTGTTTTACAGCATTGTTTCCTCCGCCTCCAACACCTATTACTTTTATCCTTGGTATTCCTCCAATTACTCTTTGAGCTCCTATTTCATCATCTAATTCAGGTTTTATCATGTTTTTACCTCCTACTTTTGTACATCTATCATATTATATCGATTTTTATGTTTTAGTCAAGAGGTTTATTTCTGAATTTATTGATTTAATTCTTGATTAATACAAATTAGCCTTATATTTCTTTTTATTTATTAGAATATATTTTTTATTTATATCATTTTCTTGCTTAAAATGCTTGTTTTATATGATTTACTTTATTGTTATTTCTATATAAATATACTTCTATTATGTCTAATCTTATTGCTATATTTTTTATTTCGTTTTTATAAATATAATATCTTGCACTTTGATATATATGCTTTTGTTTAATTCTGTCTACTGCTTCAGCTGGTTCTCCATATTCTAAGCTTGTCCTAGATTTTACTTCGATAAATACAATTTCTTCTTTTTCTATATCGATGGCAATTATATCAATTTCTCCTTGCCTACATCTAAAATTTCTTTCTATAATTTTATATTCTTTGTGACTTAAATAATCACAAGCAATGTCTTCTCCTAATTTTCCTATTTCTTTCTTTTTCAATTTTTGCATATATATCCTCCTTCAACTTTTTCTATATATTCTTCTATTTCTAGCATGAATAAGATATTATAAATTTCATTGATTCGTTTATTTGTTTTTAATACTAGTTCTTCAATTGTAATTGGGTTTTCATTAATAAATTTGTATAATTCTTCATACTCTTTATTATTACAAATTTTCTTTGTTCCTAAATTTTCTGTTTCATTATTTTTATTTTCTAAATTATATTGTCCTTTGCTTATTTTTCTCGAGTTTTCTTTTATATTTGATTTTTTCTTATTTTCTATATCACTTTTTTGTATTTCACTTTCTTTTATTTTCTTATATTTCATTTCACTAAATTCTGAAATTATCTCTTTTACACTAGTAACTAATATTGCACCTTCTCTTATTAATCTATTTGTCCCTACTCCATTTTTATCATCTATTTCATGAGGTAATACAAATACTTTTCTTTCCTGCTCTTTTGCTAATCTAGCAGTTACACTTGTTCCACTTCTATACATTGCTTCTATTATTAATATTCCTTTTGATAATCCACTAACAATCCTATTTCTTTCTAAAAAGTTTTTAGATTTTGCTTTTTCTTCTGGTGGATATTCACTTAATATTAAACCTTTTTTACTTATAATTTCATGATAAAGTGGTATATTCTCTGCTGGAAAAATATTATTAAATCCATTTCCTAATACTGCAATTGTATATCCATTACTTTCTAAAGTTGATTTATGTGCTATTGTATCAATTCCGTATTGCCATTCCACTTACTATGGTTATTCCTTGCAAACTTAGTTCTTGTGCAAATTTTCTGGCTAATATTTTACCATTTTGACTTGCATTTCTTGAACCTATAATTGCAATAATATTAGTTTTTAGTAATTCTAAATTTCCTTGATAGTATAATTGCTTTGGTGGGTTCTTTATTTTTCTTAATTGTTCTGGGTACTCTTCGTCATTATATTTAAGTATGTTGATAGTATCACTCCTTTTTATTCCTTATTCATTCCAGTATTTTCTATCTAAGCTTCGATATTGTATTGCTTCTGCTAAATGCTTTTGGGATATTTCAGTTTGTGCTTCTAAATCTGCTATTGTTCTTGCTACTTTCAATATTCTTCCATATGCTCTTGGACTTAACCCTAATTTTTTAAATGCTTTTTCTAAAATTATTTTAGAAGCATTATTTAACTTGCAAAACTTTTCTATGAGTTTCGGTGTTAATTCTGCATTTGAATGAATATTATATTCTTTATATCTTTTTATCTGTATATTTCTAGCTCTATTAACTCTATTCTTTATTTCTTTTGAATTTTCTACTTTCTTATCGCCTTGTAATTTGCTAAACCTTATTCCTGATACTTCTATGTGAATATCTATTCTATCTAATAATGGTCCACTTATTTTGTTTATATATTTTCGAATCTGTTCTGGTTTGCACTTGCATGCTTTTTCTTTTGAGCCGAAATATCCACATGGGCATGGGTTCATACTTGCTATAAACATAAAATTACACGGATATGTTATTGTCGAATTTAATCTGCTTATAGTTATTTTTCTATCTTCTAACGGTCCTCTTAAGACTTCTAATGAATTTCTATTAAATTCTGGTAACTCATCTAAGAATAAAACTCCATTATGTGCTAGGCTTATTTCTCCTGGCTTGGGATTTTTTCCTCCTCCAACTAAAGATACTGCTGTTACCGTATGATGTGGACTTCTAAATGGTCTATTAGATATTAACGGTGTTTCTTTAGAAGTTAGTCCAACTATACTATATATTTTTGTAACTTCTAAAACTTCATCTATTGTCATATCTGGTAATATTGTTGGAATTCTTCTTGCTAACATTGTTTTTCCTGTACCGTGGACTTCCTATTAGAATACAATTATGTCCTCCTGCTGCAGAAATTTCTAATGCTCTTTTTACATTTTCTTGGCCTTTTACTTCTGAAAAATCAATATTGTATTTTGGTTCAATGATTTTGTAGTTATATATTTTTTCCTCTTTTGAATTTATCTTATTTTCTTCTAAGATTTCTATGACTTCTTGTAGATTTTTAACTGGTAATATATTTATTCCTTCTATTATTTTTGCTTCTTCAAGGTTTTTTTCTGATAAAATTATATTTTTTATTCCTATTTTCTTAGCTTCTATACATATTGGTAATATTCCATTTACTTTTTCTATTGTTCCGTCTAATGATAGTTCTCCTATGAATATTGTTTCTTCTAAAAATTTAGTGATATTTTTGTTTTTTATGTCTCCTAGTGCTATGATAATTCCTGTGGCTATTGCTAAGTCAAAGTTTGAGCCTTGCTTTTTTGTGTTTGCTGGTGCCAAATTTACTACTATTTTTCTACTTAGTAAGTCTATTTTTGAATTTTTTATCGCTGTTTTTACTCTTTCTTTTGATTCTTTTACGCTTGTGTCTGGTAATCCGGACTATTTCGAAGCTTGGCATTCCTTTCGATATGTCTACTTGTATTGAAATTAAGTAGCCATCTAGCCCTCGTAGTCCTATGCTATATGTTTTTGCTAACATTTTTTCCTTTCTACTTATATTTCATATTAATTTAACTTGAATACTTTTTTATTGATTTAAACTTTATTATTTTTTTGATTTTAAAATATAAGATTTAAATTTTTATGATAATTAAAATGTTGTAAATACAGTTTCTTTATTATTTTATAATTCTAAAGTTTGAAATTAAATAAGTTAATTTTAAATTTTATGTATATAGTATATAGTTTTTTACAATTTTTGTCAATGTTTTTTCTTGTTTTAGTAATATTTCTAAATTTTATTGTATCTTCTAAAATTATACATTTTAAAACTTTAACTTTTTAAATTAAAATCTAGAAACAATATCTATATTTAATTTAAAAAGTTAAAGTTTAAATTTGTTATTTTTTATAGTTTATTATATTTAGTACTTACTCCCTTTGCTTTTTCAATAGGATACTTTTTTTCTGATATTTTCATTTTTTCTAAAATAATTTTCTTAGGATCCACATTTATTTGATGACATAACAATATGCAATAATTCATAACATCGGCTATTTCATATTTTACTTCTTCTTTATCATATTGGTTATTCCATTGAAAACATTCTAATAATTCTCCTGCTTCTATTGATATTGATTTTGCTAAATTTTCTGGTGTATTAAGCAGTATGTATACATCCTATTTCATTTACTGAGTTAGGATCGATTGCCCATGTTTTACTATTTCCCAAGTTCCAACTCATTGCAAAGTTATCGTCCGAAATTTTTATATCAAATACATCTGATTTATTTTTTCCATCTTTTATCCAATCCCAACAATACCCTGCAAGTAATCTAGCTTTATTATTTATTTTGTTTTTTTCAAAAATTATATCCCTTACTTGATTAGGAGTATCACAAATTTTAATATCATAGTCTAAATCAAATCCATCACTATTAGCTGTTTTTTTAATATCTAAAACATCATCTAGCCAAGCAATATATCCATCTGATCCATTACATCTAAATTGTGATTCTAACTGCATTATTTCTGATTCTGCATTTATTTTTCTAATATATTTTTGTATTTCTTCAACACTTCCAATATCTTTTAAAGTAACTTTTTGAGATTCATCTATAAAAAATATTGAAAATTTTGATGCATGAATAATTTCTTTTATCTGATTTTCTCCTAAATTTTGGAACATACCAGACCTTGCATTTAATCTATGAGCTTCGTCAACAATTAAAACATCAAATTCATTGTTATAAGATTCAATAAATGAACCTGAACCTTTAAATAAATTACTTATTCTGTTTTTTCTAAGGTTTCCACTTAATTTTGTTTCATATACCTTTCTTGGTGCTGAATTCTTTGTTACATATGAACAAACCATATTTTCAGTTGTTAATTTTACTAACAAATTAATTGCCAATACTGATTTTCCTGTACCTGGTCCACCTTTAACTATTAATACTCTTTTATTTCCATCTCTATATGATTTTCTAGCCATTTCTAATGCTGTTTCATATACAATTTTCTGGTCATCAATCATAATAAATTCTTCATTTCCTTGCAACATACTAGATAAAGCATCTTGTAATGATTTAGATGGTCTGATTTTTCCATTTTCAATCATATATAGTGTTTCCTTATCATCACCATATTTAATATACTTATTTATAAAATCTCTTAATTTTTCTACATCACCTTTTATAAATACTGGTGCTTTTTCTAAATAATATTTATATTCATCTGATAATAGTGTTTGAGGTGTTACATCTACATAATTATGAAGATATGCACATGGGTACAACTCTATCTTTTCATCTTGTACTGTTTCATTATAGTCTTCTATTGTTGTTGCATATGACCATGCTTGATATGATGGATGTGTTACTTCTCTCAATGCATGACCTGTAAATGTTTGCACTATTCCATCTTTTCCACTTACAATATTTGCTTCAGTCCATTGTTTTAATTCAATAATTATTCCTGTATTTTTTAATTCTTCATTATTTTCAGGAATATTCGTCAAAATATAAGAAAAGTAGCAAAGCTACGCCAGTAAAGCTATCGCGTTTTTTTAGGTCACTTTTACTTGCTGTATACGGAAAAGTTTTATATAGGGTCAAGGTAAAAGTTGATTTTCTTATACAATAAAAATAGAGTTTCAGGAACTAACTGAAACTCTTAAATTTTCTGGTTGCGGGAGCAAGACTCGAACTTGCGACCTTCGGGTTATGAGCCCGACGAGCTGCCAACTGCTCCATCCCGCGATGTAATTACTTTTTAATTATACAACCTATACCATAGTTTTGTCAACCAAATTTTAAAAATTCATTAAAATAATTAAAATTTATTTATTTCTTCTTTAATATTATTATATTCATAAATAAAAAAAATATTACATATTCTAGCCAAAATAATTATATACTTTTTGTATACAAAAAATTTTATATAGTATCAAGATCACATATTATTCTGTAAATTTATAAAAGGAATCACAATGTGATTCCTTTTAGGGTTAGCTAAAAAAGAGTTGAATTTTATGTCTTTTTCTATTCACTTTTGTTCTTGTTCCTAATTCATACTTGATTCCTATATTGATTAAAATTATCATTAAATTTAGATCTTCTTCTAAACTTTTTCTTATAAATTCTGTTATTTCTTTTTTTTCTTGCTGTCCTTCTTCAAAATTCACACATATTCTATATCTAATACCATTTTGAATGATTTTAAATTTACTGTATTGCGCGAATCTCTTTTCCCATTTTTCTTCCTCTTTGTCCGTATATAATTCACAATTTCTAAGTTTTGTTTTTTCTAAATTCCGCATATTTTTTTCCTTTCTTTTATTAACTCTTAATAGCTTCTTTAAATTGCTTAAAATATCCATCTTGTATTTTCCCCTTTCTAAGCATATTTGTTATTATTATATCATATTTTACATAATATTCAAATAGCTATTTTGCAAATTTATTAAATTAGTGGTATAATTAAAAAAAATTATTTAAGGAGGATTTCTTATGTTTATTAACCAGAATGAGATAAATATCTCATCTATGTCACTTGAGGAATTAGAAAAAGCTCATAAAGAAGTTCGGGACATTCTTTCCAAGCTAGATTATGCTATTGCTTTGCATAAAATGGCTAAAAGAAAACATCATTCTGATTCTTTAAGAAAGTAATTTGTTTTAAAAAGGTTATGTTAAATTGTTGTTTAAAATTCTTTAATATAGCCTTTTTTATTTTATTAAAATTTTTATTTATTATAAATATTTTTGTTGCAAATATCACTTTATATTTTTTTTAATAAGTGATATACTATTTTTATAAATTTTAAGGAGGTAATATTATGAAAAATGAATTAATTATAAAAAAATGTAAATCATGTGGAGCTACTGTAAAGGTAATTGAAGATTGTAACTGTGAAAATTGTGGAATATTATGTTGTGGGGAAACTATGAATGTATTAGTTCCTAATTCTGTTGATGCAGCTGTTGAAAAACATGTTCCTACTTTTGAAAAAGTAGAAGACGAAATATTTGTTAAAGTAAATCATGTTATGGAAAAAGAACATTTTATTGAATGGATTTCTTTAGTTGCTGATAATAAAGAGTATTTTATTAAATTATATCCTGAACAAAATGCTGAATGTAGATTTCCATATATTCCTGGATCAGTTCTTTATGCTTATTGCAATAAACATGGTCTTTGGAAAAAAGAAGTTGAATAAAATTTATAGGTAAAAACCTAATTATAATAAAGGTAGCGAAATTGTATGAAAAAAGTTATCGTATCACTTTTTACTTGTTGTATATGTAAAAATCCTATATATGACAGATAAACTATCTTTTTTCATAAAATATGAATAATTATGCAAAAAAGAATATCGAATAATTTGTATGAAGTTTATACAGTATTTTCGATATTCTTTTTTGTATGTTTATATTAGAGTTTTTTATAAGATATCACTATTTATCTTAAAAATCCATTTATTATCTCTTCTTCTGCTTCTTTTTCAGATAATCCTAATGTCATTAATTTAATTAATTGTTCTCCAGCTATTTTTCCTATTGCTGCTTCGTGAATCAAGTTTGCATCTACATCATTTGCTGTAATTTCTGGTGTTGCTGTTACTATTGCTTTGTCTTTTATTATGGCATCACATTCACTATGTGCAAAACATTTTTTATTTCCATAAATTTTTGAAACAAATTCTTGTTTTGAGTTATCTGCAGCTACTGACCTTGATGTTACATGTGTACTTGCATTTTCTCCGTTTAATTCTACATCAAATATTGTTTTTGCTGTTTGTTTTCCGTGTGTCATTATTTTTTCTGTTACTACAAAATTTGTATTTTCTTGTAGTACTCCTTTTGTTTCTCTAATTGTTGAATCTACACCTTTTATTTGTGCACTTTCCATTTCCATACTACTTCCTGCTTTTAAATATACTTCTGTTATTGGATTTAATATGTTTTTTCCGTCACCATTTCCTTCTCCATAATGTTTTTCTACATATCTTACTTTTGCTCCTTCTTCTAAATAGAATCTGTGTATTCCATCATGTTGAGCATTTGTATGGTGGTCATTGTGTATTCCACATCCTGCTACGATTATTACATTTGCATTCTTTCCTATATAAAAGTCGTTATATACAACATCTGTCAATCCACTTTCTGTTATAATAACTGGTATATGTATAAATTCAAATTTTGTGTTTTCTTTTACATATATATCTATTCCTGATACATCTTTTTTTGTTACTATATTTATATTCTCTGTAACTTTTCTTTCTATTCCTTTTCCATTTTTTCTTATATTAAAAGCTCCTTTTTCAATGTTTTCTAAGTTTGATATTTCATTAAGTAAGCTTTTGTCTATTTCATTTAAGTTTTTTTCTTCCATTATTTCTCCTATTTTTATAAAATTTAGGTTTTTAGGTCCTATAACCTTTATTTTATCTTACAACATTTCTTTTCTTTTATGTCTTCTGCTAATATTTCTCTACTTTCTCCTATTTTTTCTACTTTTCCATTTTTCATTAATATTATTTTATCTGCTATTTTTAGTATTTTTTCTTGATGTGATATTATTATTGTTGTTCCTTTTATTATTTCTCTCATATTTTCAAATATTTCTATTAAATTGTTAAAACTCCATAAGTCTATTCCTGCTTCTGGTTCGTCAAATATTGTTAGTTTTGTTTGTCTTAATGCTACTGTTGCTATTTCTATTCTTTTTAACTCTCCTCCTGATAGTGAGCTATTTACCTCTCTATCTACATATTCTTTTGCACATAATCCAACTTTTGACAGTGCATCACATGCTTCTTTTTTTGTTATTTGTTTTTTTGATGCTATTTTTAATAAGTCATATACTGTAATTCCTTTGAATTTTACTGGTTGTTGAAATCCAAAACTGATTCCTAGTTTTGCTCTTTCGTTTATTTCCATATTTGTTATGTCTTTTCCGTCAAATAGTATTTTACCTGAATCAGGTCTTTCTATCCCCATTATTATTTTGGCTAATGTTGATTTTCCTGATCCATTTGGTCCTGTTATTGCTATAAATTTTCCTAGTTCTATTTTTAAATTTATATTGTCTAATATTTTTTTATTTTCTCTTTCAAAACATATATCTTTTATTTCTAATATCATTTTATTTGTGTATAATATTTTATATTATACTCTCCTTTCTTATTTTTTTATTTCTTATTTTGTTGTTTTTTTAGCCTGTTTTTTATAGTAATCTTAACACAGTTTTGACATTTAGGGTTGTTTTCGTCATAGTTGCAGTCTAAGTCTCCTAAGTTCATTATTTGTGCTATATAGTTTTCTAGTTTTTTACTTGTTTCTTTTGATATTACTGATTTCATTGATTTCGCTTCTTCTTCTGCTACTTCTTCAGTTACTTCTAGTATATCTGTTAAAAATATTTTTAATATATCTTGCTTTTTTAGAATTTCTCTTGCATATTGCTTTCCTTCATTTGTTAATAAAATATCTCCATATGCTTCATATTCTATTAAGTTCATTTCTTTTAAAATCTTTATCGCTCTATTTACACTTGGCTTTGTTATATTTAATTTTTTTGCAATATCTGTGACTCTTATTTTTTTATTACTATTTTCTAATATGTATATTGTTTTTAAATATTCTTCTTGAGAGTTTGTTAACTTCATTTTTCTTCCTTCTATATTTGTATTTTGGTTTTTATGATGGGTTTACCTATAAACCTTTTCAAGTATAAGTCATATGTTATGATTTGAATATTTGTAGTAACTTATATCTGATTTAATTCATATTTTGTTAGTTTGCACTAACATTTTACTATAATTTTCTTATCTAGTCAAGTTTTTTATTTTAATTTATAAAAAATAATAAAATTTTACTTACTGTTCACAGTAAATTCTTTTATAATTTCTTATTTTCTACTAATTAACTGTAATCATATTTCTTATTTTCTCAAATTTTGATTCTCCTATCCCACTAACTTCTTTTATATCTTCTATACTTTTAAAATTTCCATTTTGTTTTCTATATTCTAAAATTTTATCTGCTGTTGATGGACCTATTCCTGGTAAGCTATCTAGTTCTTCTTGTGAAGCTTTATTTATATTTACTTTTTTGTTTCTGATAGTTTCTTTTGACTCACTATTTTTTTGTAAGTTGCTTACTTGCGAACTATTTTCTTTTGTTCCTCCATATACATGTTCATTTTCTTGATTTACTTCTTGACTTTCTTTATTTTTTATTTCTTCTTTTGTAGGAATATATATTTTCATACCATCTTCTAGTTTGTATGCTAAATTTATTTCCCTAATTTCTGCATTTTCTTTTAGTCCTCCTACTTTTTCTATTGCATCTGCAATTCTACTATCTTCTTCAAGTTCAACTACGCCCTCTTGTTTAACTGCACCAGATATATGAACTATAATTTTTTTACTTTTTTCTTCTTTTGGTTCCTCTATCGTGTTTTCGTTGCTAACTTCTTCATTTATAGTAAATTCATTTTTTCTTTGATATATAAAATAACCTATAATTAATGCCATTATAATTACTATAATACTAATTTTCTTAATTTTTTCTTTATTTTGATTCATCTATCTACCTCTTTCTTTTAAAATTTCTAATTTTTTTACTAGCTAATGTTACTTACTGTAGAATAGCTGGAAATAGTTCATAATTATCAACTATTTCCAGTGGCTACTTTGTAAAAGCCATTATATAGTAACAATTTTTATATTAATATTATAAAAACAATTGAAAATTTATTAAAAATACTATATATTATTAATGCTAATTTATAATCACTAGGAGATAAAAATATGAAATTAAAAATTAATAGATTAAGTTTAAATATTAAAAGATTTATCATTCTTTTATTTTTTATGTTTTTTTTACTTTTTTCACTTTCTGGATTTGTATTTGCTTCCAGCGATAATTTGGAATTACAATCAAAATCTGTAATATTGGTGGAAAATAAAACTAATAAAATTTTATACGATAAAAATTCTACTGACAAAATGTTTCCTGCAAGTACCACTAAAATTGTAACTGCTATTTTAGTGTTAGAACATTGTAAACTTAATGATGTCGTTACTGCTGATGCTGAGTCTATATCTACTATCCCTGAAGGGTATGTAACTGCTAATATAACAATGGATGAAAAATTAACAGTTGAACAACTATTAGAACTTCTATTGGTTCATTCTGCAAATGATTCTGCAAATATATTAGCTAAATATGTTGCTGGCTCTATTGATAGTTTTGTTTCTATGATGAACGATAAAGCTAATGATTTAAAGCTAAAAAATACTCATTTTACTAACACTTATGGATTACAAGACCCTAATCACTATACAACTGCTCAAGATTTATCAATTATAATGCAGTATTGTCTTGATAATACAGATTTTAGGCGTATTTCTTCTATGTCTTCTTGCACTATACCTGCAACTAATAAATCTGCTTCAAGGACATATGTTGCAACAAATAAATTATTAGTTCAGGAAGATTCTAGCTATTACAAATATGCAACTGCTGGAAAAACTGGTTTTACTACTGAAGCTGGTGATTGTCTAGTTTCATGTGCTTTTAAAAATGATATTGAGTTAATTTGTGTAGTTTTGGGTGGAAGTACTGTTAATGGGATTTCAAGTAGATTTTCTGATTCTAAAATTTTATATGAATACGGATTTAATAATTTTTCTATAAGAAATATTGTAAATAGTGGAGATATTTTAACTCAAATTCAAGTACATAATGCCTCCCTTAATACAAAAAGTTTAGATCTTGCTTTTGATAGTAGTCTTAATACTTTAGTTAATAATGCTGATTTAAATACAAATTATATACCTGAAATAATTTTGAATGATAATATTTCAGCTCCTATAACTAATGGATCTATTTTAGGAAAGGCAATTTATAATATTGATGGAAATAGTTATACTCTTAACTTAGTGGCTACTCATGATGTTGATACTACTAATATTTTACATTTTGCTTCTGCTATTATAATTGCTATGATCATGCTTATAGGAACATATTTAATATTTTTTACAAATAAGAAAAATAGTGAAGATGAATAATAAAATTTAAAACTCATATTTCTATTACATAAAAATTTTTAAAAATGGCAGAGATAATAAATGATAATTTATTATCTCTGCCCCATTTTTTATCAATTTTTATAATATTTTTGGATATTACAAATCATAAAACTTCTTATAAGTATATGCGTAATTAAAATATTTTAATTTTAAAATCACAAATTTTATACTTATTCAAAATGATTTTTGTCTCCGACCCCAAAATCACGTCCCAAAAATCATCAAAATTATTTATAGTCTTTTCCTAATATTATTGTAATATCTACCTTACTTGAATTTACTTCGCTGTCTGATATTGTTCCTACTCCTATTGTAGTTTTTATATCTTGCATTGTGCTTTCTTGAATTTCTTTTTTGTTTATTATTGTTGTTTTGCTGGTAGCGTTTGTAGTTCCTGTTTTTGTTACATTGTATCCTTTATTTTTTAGTTTATCTATTGCATTTTGTAGTGTTTTACTATTTCCACTTCCATTTAATATTTCTATTTTTATTTCTGATTTTGTTTTTTGTTTTGTCTTAGTAGTATTTGTTGATACATTTGTTGTATTATCTCCTGTATTATTTATCGCTGTGTTTTCTCCTTCTTGTTCTTCTTTATAGAATAATTCTTGCATTAATGTTTGCGTTTCTTCTTTATCTACAACAAATATGCTTACATTGTTTGTTTTTCTTAGGTCAGGAACACTTCCTGGTAATGATGCTGTTTTTAAGTTTTGTGTATTAAATTCTACTGCATATGGTAAGTAGTCTTTTAGTGTTTTAAAGTCTATGTTTGTTATTAAGTTTCTATTTGCAACATCTAATATAGCTCCTAATTTTGTTATATTTTCTAGTTTTACTGTTTGAGATATTACTGCTGTGATAAATTCTCTTTGTGTTCTCATTCTTCCTATATCATTGTCTCCATATTCACTTGGATAGCTTGTTCCATTGTTATTATGTCTAAATCTTAATAAGTGTTCTGCTTTTTTTCCATCTATTTGTTGTACTCCTGCTTTTAGGTGTATATGTAAATCTTGTGTTACATCATCATAATCCATATTTATTGGAACATTGTATTCTATCGGACCTATTGCATTTACTAATTCTATTAATGCTTCTGTTTTTATTATTGCATAATATTTTATATCTAATCCTGTTAGATTATTAACTGCATCTAAAGTTTCTTGAGGATCTCCACTTACATTATATAAAGCATTTATCTTTTTTGCAGCTGTCGCTTTTTTCGTATTTGTTCCTGTATATGAATCTCTTGGTACAGATATTAAGACTGCTTCTTGTTTATTTGGATCATATGATGCTACCATTATTGTGTCTGTCAAGTTTACTCCTGCTTGATCAGTACTTACCCCCATAAGTAGTACCTGAAATGTTCCCAAGTTCTTTTTGGTATTTTCATCATGTCCTGCTACTGTTGCCAGCATTCCTCCTAATCCACCACCATTTTTATACGTTTTATATGCAAATACTCCTCCTAGAATTATTAATACTAATAATATTACTAATAAAATTATTCTTAATTTTTTATTTTTCTTCTTTGGTTTTTTATTTTTTATATTTTTACTTTTGTTTTCGCTTTTCTTATTCAATATAATCCACTCCTAAAATTCTTGGTAATAGTATAGCAAATGTGAAGTCAAAAATCAACATTTCTCTACTAATTTAATTATATTTTGTCTAACTTTCTGATGTTTATTTTTTATATTTTCATATATATAAATTAATTATTTCATTTAGTAAAATATTTTAACTAATAATAATTTTATAATAAATTCTTTAAGTTTTATTCTTCAAATATTCAAATAAAATTCACTAGTTTACAATCTTTTGAGTAATCATTGGGGTACTTTCAGTGATTCTTTCAAATGTATATCCATTAGCTTTTCCATATTTAATAATATCCCTTAATGCATTTAATGTTTTAGTGTTTCCAGAGAAATCGTGCATTAGAACTATGTTATTTCTATTTTTTCTTATTCCCTTAGTTACATTGTTGTAAACTGCTTCTTTAGTTTTTACATCTCCTGAATCTCCTGACGCTACATTCCAATCATAGTATTTGTATCCTTTTTCTAGTAAGTTTACTGCCAAATTTGTCATTATTCCTGGATTAAATTTACTAACTGTATTAGAACTTCCTCCTGGAAATCTAATAAGTTTTGTATCTATTCCCGTGCTTTCTTTTACTTTTTTATTTAAGTTAATAAAGTTATTTAATCCATTTTCTAATGAACCATATATTTCTTTATAATTATGTGACACTCCATGTAGTCCTATTGAGTGTCCTTCATTTGCTTCTCTTTTTACTAATTCTTCTTTTTTACTATTATAATCTAATATAAAGAATGTAGCTTTTACATTTTCTTCTTTTAAAATATCTAAAATATGTGGGGTGATGTCTAGGCTTGGCCCATCATCAAAAGTTAAATAAATTACATTTTCATTTTGCTGAGTTTTATTTTTTATTAATACTCTTTCATTTTTTGTCTCATTTCCAGAAGAATCTTTTACTTTATATGTTATTTTATATTCATCTTCATTTATATCTTCTTTTTGAGTTGTAACATTATTTGTAATATCTCCATCATAATTGTCTTTTGCTATATATCCTATTTCTTCATATTCAGTATTTTCTTTTAGATTGATGATCTTATTTCCTTTAAGTTCCAAGCTTGGTGCAATATTATCTTTTACTTCTACATTTCTAGTTGCATATGGTTTATTATTTATGCAATAATCTATACTATATTTTCCAACTTTTGACGTATCAACTTTACCTTTTACTTGGATTTTATTATTTATTTCTCTTTTGTGTACTGTCGCATTTGCTCCTAATTCTTTATATTCACTTCCAAGTGTTAATGAAATATTACTGTCTCCAATTAGTTTAACTTGTGGCTTCTCCACAAAATAGCAAATTGATTTTATAACTACTATTATTAGTATTGCAATTATTCCTACAAAAATTACTTTTTTCTTGTTTATCTTTTTTATATTTTTTACTTCATTCATAGTATATCTCTTTTCTATTTTAATATTTCAAATTCTGGTGTTCCCATATATCCAGCTGCTATTGAATATTTGTCAAAGATAATTACTGGATTACCGTCTTTATTTATATAAAATGATTGATTTTCAGATATTCCATGAAAATAATTATCTTCTCCTCTTATATATTCATCATCTGCATGAAAATATCTTATATTTTTATCACTTTTTTCTTGTTCTTCAATTTGTTTGTAAACTTGTTTATCTACAATTTTTTTATAATCTTTTCCTAATATATCTTCTAATTTAATTTCTTTTTCTGTTTCTAAATTATAATTATATGTGTATATATCTTTACTACTTGTATTTAATCCTTCTTCCTTAATTAAAATAAATGATAATATATTATCTTTATTATGTTTTACTTCATAGTCAATTCTTATATGATATTTTCCATATATTGATCCATTAATGTTGCTTTTTCCTATTTCTTCTGCTATTTGATTTGCAGATTTTTCTGTTTCATTTAATAAATCAACAATTTTTTGTGCAATTTTATTATTTATCTTATTTTGCAAAATTTCATTATCTAATTGTGCTACTTCTGGTATTTTGATATCTCTTTGAGAATTTTCCGTTTCGTCATGATAGTCTGTCCAAGTTAAAATTTCAGCTACTTTTCCTATTATAGGTATGTTTTTAGCTGTTTTCGCAAATGTAACATTTGTATTTAGTAATATTACGAATAGAAAACAAAATGACATCGCAGTTGATAATATGATTTTACTTTGTTTGGTTAATATCTTTTTATTTATTTTCTCTAATATATTTTGATTATTGTTTTCTTTATTGCTTTCATATTCATGAATTATCTTGCTTATCTTTTGATTTAAGTCTTTTGGTATTTTAGTCGATTTATATAAATTTTTACCTTTCTTAAAATTCATTATAATTCGTCCTTTCCTATTTTTATTTTTAATTCTTTTAAAGCCTTATATAGTCTTGTTTTTACAGTGCTTAAATTAGAATTTGTAATTTTAGAAATTTCAGCTAAACTTTTATCTTCGAAAAATCTTAAAATAATAACCGTTTTTAATTTTGGTTTTAGGCTATCTATCGCCTTATACAAGTCCATTACATCTGTTATGTCTTTATTCTCAAATTCTTCTGAAGAAATCTCATAATCTTGAATATTAAATATTGGTTCGTTCTTTTGCTTTTTTAAATATTTTAAACTTTCATTTATTGCTATTCTATATATCCAAGTTTCAAGATACTTTTCTTCTCTTAATTTCTCAAGATTATCTAAAGCTTTTAGTATAGTATTTTGTATTACATCTAAAGATTGTTCTTCGTCTTTAATATAACTAAATACTAGCCTATAAAGCTTTTCTTGATTTTTATTTATATATTGTATTATTAGCTGATTTCTTTCATCTAAATTTTTCAAGTTCTTCTCCTCTTGTACAATTTACAAATTTAACATCTACTCCTAATAATTCAGATAATCTAGGAGCAACAACAGCTAAATCATTTTTAGCTTTGTCTTCTTCTGTTTTTACTTTTCCTAAGTGTGAGAATAAAACTACACATTTTGGAGCTTGTTCTAATAGATAATTGATTGTAGGTAAAGCAGCTACCACACGATTATCATTTGTAATTTCTCCAGTTTCTTTGTTTCTTGGTACATTGAAGTCAACACGACATAAAACTACTTT
>ERZ836760.881-NODE-881-length-38884-cov-15.839888_pt1 | contig 38884 bp, 22 predicted proteins | sample MGYA00519941_ERZ836760 | MGnify/ENA primary metagenome ERZ836760 (study PRJEB31850, sample SAMEA3708807) | human gut metagenome | biome: human gut; feature: human-associated habitat; material: faeces | place: China | collected 2014 ... | reverse complement strand
ACTGCAACGAGGGCGAGCTGCTGTACATGTACAACATCGTCAAGCCCAAGTGCGCGATGCCCATCCACGGCGAGAACCGCCACTTGGTCGCCAACGGCCTGATCGCCGTCAAGACCGGCGTCGATCCGAAGAACGTGGTGCTGGCGGAGGATGGCGATGTCGTCGACCTGTACCACGGTCAAGCCGCGGTCGTCGGCTCCGTGCCGTGCGGCTACGTGTACGTGGACGGCGATTCGGTCGGCGAGATCACCGACGAGGAGCTTGAGAAGCGCCGCATCCTCGGCACCGAAGGCTTCGTGTCCAGCTTCGTCGTGGTCGATACCGAGGCCTCCGAAGTCGTCACCGGCCCGAAGATCTTCCTCAACGCGGTCGCCGAAGACGAAAGCGAGTTCGACAAGATCCGCCATCAGATCGTCGAGCAGCTGCAGGACGCGATGATGCAGGGGACGAAGGACACGCACAGACTGCAGCAGATCATGCGCCGCACGCTCGGCGGATGGATCGCCCGACAGCTGCACCGCAAGCCGATGATCGTTCCGGTCGTCGCCGACATCGCCCAGGACATCATCGAAGAACCCAGCAAGTAAACCGCTTCGGCTCACGCAAGTGACGCCGGCATACGTCCAGAAGCAAGCCTGAACGTCAACGTCTCAGCGAGGAGTAGGGAATCGCGTGAACGGTTCCTTGTTCCTTTTTCTGTCGTGACGGTCCCGGCTTCTTTCGGGAAGACATATCAGAAGGAGTTAGAAAATATGCCAGGTGCAAACCTTACCCGCGTGGAAGCCGAGGAACGCAAGTCCATCGTCTCCGCCCCCATCAGCTACCATGTCCAGCTTGATCTGACCCGGGACGCGCGCACGTTCGGCTCGACCACGACGATCTGCTTCGGCGCCGAGCCGGGCAGCGAGACGTTCCTCGACCTGATCGCCGACAACGTGACCGAGATCATCCTGAACGACGAGGCGCTCGACCCCGCGCAGGTGTTCGAGGACAACCGCATCGCGCTCACCGGCCTGCGCCGCCGCAACGAGGTCACCGTCAAGGCCGACTGCGTGTACTCCAACACCGGCGAGGGCCTGCACCGCAGCGTGGACCCGTCCGACGGCAACATCTACCTGTACTCCCAGTTCGAGGTGCCGGACGCGCGCCGCGTGTACGCGGTGTTCGACCAGCCCGACCTGAAGGCCACGTTCGACTTCACCGTGCTCGCGCCGAAGTCGTGGATCGTCACGTCGAACATGCCGGTCAAGTCCAAGGAGGACGTTGACGACGTCATCACCGCAGACGGGGTGCTCGGCGACCACGAGCCCGAATCCGCCCGCAGCTGGACGTTCGAGACCACGCCTATCATGAGCTCGTACCTGACCGCCATCTGCGCCGGTCCGTACGCCGAATGGCACAGCACCTACCTCAACGAGGACGGCCGCACCGTGCCTATGGCCCAGTACTGCCGCCAGGCGCTCGCCCCCGCGTTCGCCAAGGACGTCGACTACCTGTTCGACATCACTAAGAAGGGCTTCGCGTTCTACGCCAAGACGTGGGGCGTGCCCTACCCGTACGCCAAGTTCGACCAGATCTACGTGCCCGAGTACAACGCGGGCGCGATGGAGAACATCGGCATGGTCACGATCCGCGACCAGTACGTGTTCGAGTCGAAGGTCACCGACGCGCTCGCCGAGCGCCGCGTGGTGACCGTGCTGCACGAGCTCGCCCACATGTGGTTCGGCGACTACGTGACGATGAAATGGTGGAACGACCTGTGGCTCAACGAGTCCTTCGCCGAGTTCACCTCCACGCTCGCCACCGCCGAGGCCACCGAATGGCATGACGCCTGGGCCACGTTCTGCTCCGGCGAGAAGAGCTGGGCGCTGAACCAGGACCAGCTGAGCACCACGCACCCGATCGTCGCCCCGATCAACGACCTCAACGACACGTACGTCAACTTCGACGGCATCACCTATGCGAAGGGCGCCTCCGTGCTCAAGCAGCTCGTGTACTACGTCGGCCGCGAGAAGTTCTTCCAGGGCATCAACCAGTACCTCAACAAGTACGCATACTCCAACGCCACGCTCGCCGACCTGCTGCACGAGCTGGAGAAGGCGTCCGGCCGCGATCTCAAGGCGTGGAGCGCCAAGTGGCTGGAGGAGTCCGGCATCAACACGATCGCCACCGAGGTCGAGGAGAACGCGGACGGCACCATCGCCTCGCTCACGCTCAACCAGACCGCCCCCGCCGAGCACCCGGTGTTGCGCCCGCATCGCCTCGCGGTCGGCTTCTACGACGAGGATCCGGCCACCGGCAAGATCGTGCGCACCGACCGCTTCGAGCTTGACGTGGACGGCGAATCCACCGTGGTCGCCGCCGCGGCCGGCAAGAAGCGCCCCGCGTTCATCCTGGTGAACGACGATGATCTGACATACACGAAGCTGCGTTTCGACGCCGATTCGCTCTCGTTCGCCCTGGCGAACCTGCAGCGTTTCGATGATGCGCTCGCCCGCGCGGTCGTGTGGCTGTCGCTGTGGGACATGACCCGTGACGGCGATCTCGCCGCCGAGAAGTTCATCGACACGACGCTGGCGCTGCTCGCCACCGAGACCGAGTCCACCACGTTCCGTTACGCGCTGAGCTGCATGAGCACCACCGCGTGGCACTACACCGCGCCGGATCGCCGCGCGGACGTGGTCAAGCACGTCGCCAAGGAGCTGTGGAAGCTCGTCATCGCCGCTCCCGGCGGCTCCGACCAGCAGTTCCAGCTCGTCACGGCGTACCTCGGCTACGGCGAGGAGGGCGACGCCGAGTTCGCCGAGCACGCGCAGGGCCTCTTCGACGGCTCTCTGATCGTGGCCGGACTGGAGATCGACAACAACTTCACGTGGACGATCATCAACGCGCTCTCCTCGGTGAAGCTGATCGACCAGGCCGGCATCGACGCGCAGCTCGCCAAGCGCGACACCACCGAGAACCGCGAGTTCGCGCTCGGCGCCCACGCGGTACGTGGCGACGCCGCCGCGAAGGAATGGGCCTGGAACGAGGCGCTCAACAACGCCGACCTGACCAACATGCAGTTGGAAGCCGTGGCCCGCGGGTTCGGCGCCACGCCGCGCCCCGACCTGGCCGAGCCGTACGCCGCCAAGTACTACGACGTGGTCGACTGGGTGTGGAAGAACAAGAGCTTCCACATGGCCGAGGCGCTGCTTGAGGGCCTGTACCCGTACTACGCCGACCCGGCCACGCTGGTCGAACTCGGCCATCGGTGGCTCGCCGACCATGAGGACGCCGACAACGCCCTGAAGCGCATCGTGCGCGGCAATGTGGAATCCTCCCAGCGCACGCTCAAGGTGCGCGACTTCAACGCCGCGCTGTAAGACGGCGCGACCGACCCATACGAAACGCCCTTCGCGTAACGTGCGCCTGCAAGGCCGCCGTTCGCGCGAAGGGCGTTCCGCGTGCATGAGTATGTACCGGCGGTGCGGCAGAGTCGCCGTGTTGCCGTATCGCCGTGTTGCCGTGATTCGTTGTACAACTCCCGCATATCAGCGAAACGCAGATGTTGTGCACCTACGGCGCTGTACAACTCCCGCAAACGGGCAAAATATACGTGTTGTACAGTGACTTGAGCCGCGAAATCGTTGATTTCAAGCCATTCTCTTATCGCGCCTAAATATCTGCCGTTGTACAACTCCTGCATAATGCGTAATCGCGGACGTTGTCCGGCGTGATGTACCGTGCCGTCACATGCCGCGCCCCTGCGACTGCGCCGTTCGCTGCCCGTATACCGAAATGTTACGGAAAAGGGGTATTGCTGAAAGCTTCATGAGAGTACACTTTCGGATTGTAGGGGGCTCATCATGAAACTCCTCGGCGATATCATCCAAAGACGGCGTGAGCCGGGAAGGGCAGGTTCATGGTTTCTCGTTGGGCGAGGGTGAAGGCCGGGTGCGCGTTCGCGCTGGCGTGTGTGTTGCCTTGCGCGTGGACGCCCGGTGCGTTCGCGGCGGATGACGGGCGTTGGCCGGTGGCGAACGATGTGGTGGCTGCCGCGTGGAAGCAGGGCATTGATGGTTCCGGTGTGAAGGTGGCGGTGCTGGATTCGCAGGCGGTGGAGGATTATCCCGCGTTGAAGCATGCCTCGATCACATACAAGCTGGGACGATTCCATAACGTGGATGACAAGACGGTCGAGTGCAAGGTGGACGGCAAGCCATTGACCGCGACGATCAAGTCCGGTGAAGGCGGCTACTACTCCTCGCACGGCACCGACATGCTGGCATGGATCGTGGGTGATGGAAGCAACTACACTTCGAAGTGGCCCGGAATCATGGGGGCGGCGCCCAAAGCGGACGTGTTGCATATTACGGATGGGGCGGTTAATGCGGGGCCTGCTGTGACACCTTGCGATCAGACACTCGCGGGTGATGCGACAAGCGACAGTGGTGCAGATGTCAAGACGGCGGTGGACTGGGACGCTCGCATCCTCAACCGTTCCCAGGGAGGTGATCTTGTCAGCGCGGATTATGCCGGGTATGTGGATGCCCTGCGTCATGGGGTCGTCATGGTCGGAGGACGTGCGAATGACATGAATCCCGGCTTGGATGATCTGACCGGCGACCCGCGCAGCATGGAGACCTTCCCCGGTGTGGTGATGGTGAACAGCGTGGACGAGTCCGGGAACCTGGCTTCCACCTCGGATGTCATGGACGGCAATGTGGCGGTGCTGTCCTATGGCATGAACGTATTAGACCCGGTCAATCCTCTTTCGAATGTATACAATATCGCGGGCAATGGCGGCACGTCGACTGCGGCCGCGGTGTTGTCGTCGTACCTGGCGCTGGCCATGCAGAAGTGGCCCGACGCGACGGGCAACCAGATCATCCAGTCTTTGATACGCAACACGAAGAGCGGCAAGGGCAAGCCGGTTATTGACCCGGAACGCAAGCGGGGGTTCGGCGAGGTGGACCTGAATGCGCTGCTGACGGTCGACCCGACCCAGTACAAGGATGTGAATCCGATTCTGGAGTACCAGATGAAGGCGGCCGCCCAATACCCGGATCTGAAGGACTGGTACACGCAGGATTGCAAGACGAACCCGGACGGCGTTGGCACTGCGGCGGATAATGTCCCGTGTGAGGCCGGGCTCATCGGGCGGGAGTATGAGCGTCAGCAGGCGGCGTGGAAGAAGGTGGAGCAGTGCCGTTCCGATGGCGGCTCCGACTGCATGCAATACTCCGCGACGAACACCGCCGATGGTTCGACCAATAACACCACGACACCGAACGGGCAGGCCAAGCCCGAAGGAGACCCGTCGCAGAGCGCTTCGTCCGGCATGCCGGTGTGGCTGTGGGGCGTGATCGGCGCAGGCGTGGCCGCTATAGCCGCGGGCGTGATAATCGCCCTGGTGGTGTCTCGGCGGCGTAGGACGCGCGCGCGGATTCCCGTATCCGGTGTGGCATATGGCAGTGTTCGATCATACCCAAACGGACCGGTGCCATCCCGCCCATATCCTGGTGGATCACAGGGGAGTGGGGGCCAGGCTCCGCCTGCCCCGAACCGGGTGCCGGAACAGCCGCCTAGCCAGCCGCAGCAGCCATATCCTCAGCAGGTCCCCCGGCGAGGATTCGCTCCGCCGCAACCATACCCGCCGACTGATCCGGCTCCCGGAGTTCCAGCCCCTGACAACCATGGTGGCAATGGAAACTCCGGCGGACATGGACGGTATTCAGGGTAATGACCGCAGCAGAGAAAGCCCCAATCGGCCCCTTCTCTCATTGGCAAATGACTCGCGAATCTGCTTGTATTCTCTCACATGCCTTTCTCCGAAACTGGCAATTGCGCGTGATTTGGGCAGTATTCATGGATATGGGTGCAATCGCTCCGCCGGCCGGTTACGATGGTGCTCGGTATGTCGAAGAGACGGCGGAAGCCGTCGAAGCAAAGGAATCGCAGATTATGCCGAGATTGTTTGGAACCGATGGCGTTCGTGGATTGGCGAACAGGGATTTGACCGCGCGTCTGGCGCTTGATCTGGGGGATGCCGCCGTGCGCGTGCTGGGCAACAGTGCCGTCAGGGAAGGCCTGCCGGAGGGCCGCCGTCGTGCGCTGATCGGCCGTGATACGCGCGTGTCCGGTGATTTTCTGGCGTCCGCGCTGTGCGCCGGCATGTCTGCTGGCGGCTTCGACGTGATCGACGCGGGCATCATCCCCACGCCGGGCGTCGCGTTCCTGACCTCCGTGCTCAACGTCGAGATGGGCGCGGTGATCTCCGCGTCGCACAACCCCATGCCCGACAACGGCATCAAGTTCTTCGCGCGCGGCGGTTTCAAGCTGCCCGACAGCAAGGAGGACGACATCGAGGCCGTGCTCGGTCAGGACTGGGACCGTCCGACTGGCGCGGGCGTCGGCCGCGTCTCGCATGAGACGGTGACCGCCACGAACCTGTACATCGACCATCTGGTGTCGACCATCGCCCCGCTCAACCCGGACAAGACCCAGCCCAAGCCGTTGCGCGGCCTGAAGATCGTGGCGGACTGCGCGAACGGCGCCACATCGGTGGTCGCTCCGGAGGCGCTGCGCCGCGCCGGCGCGGAAGTGCTGGTCATCAACGCCTCCCCGGATGGATACAATATCAACAAGAACGCCGGTTCCACGCACCCCGAGCAGCTGCAGGCCATGGTCAAGGCCACCGACGCGGTGATGGGCGTCGCGTTCGACGGCGACGCCGACCGATGCCTCGCCGTGGATGAGGACGGCAACATGGTCAACGGCGATCAGATCATGGGCATCCTGGCCCGCGCCAAGAAGGAGGCCGGCAAGCTCGCCGACAACACGCTCGTCGTCACCGTGATGAGCAACCTCGGACTCAAGCTCGCCCTCAAGGACATGGGCATCAAGACCGTGCAGACCGCGGTCGGCGACCGCTACGTGCTGGAGGAGATGCTCCGCGGCGGCTACACGCTCGGCGGCGAGCAGTCCGGCCACGTCATCAACCGCGAGTTCGCCACCACCGGCGACGGCACCCTGACCGCGCTCACCCTGTGCAACGAGGTCGTCAAGTCCGGCAAGAGCCTCAAGCAGCTCGCCGCGGACTTCCCGCAGCTGCCGCAGCAGCTCGTCAACGTGCCGAACGTCGACAAGATGGCCGCCACCACCAACGCGGCGGTGCAGGCCGCCGTCGACAAGGAGTCGAAGCTGCTCGGCGACACCGGTCGCGTGCTGCTGCGTCCGTCCGGCACCGAACCGCTCGTACGCGTGATGGCCGAAGCCGCCACGCAGCAGCAGGCCGACGAGGTGTGCGACCGGCTCGCCAAAGTCGTGGCCGACGAGCTCGCGCTGTAGAACGAATAACGGCAATACCGCAATACCAAGGAATCACTCGTATGTTCGGAAAAAACACGAAAGTCGACCTCGAACTCAACCGTGAGGTCGAACAGCTCCTCAAGACCGGCGGCAAGGAGCGAATCCTGCCGATTGTGCAGGCCGGCGAACCGGTGCTGCGCCAGCAGACCGTGCAATACTCCGGCCAGCTGAGCAAGGGCACGCTGAACAAGCTCATCGACACGATGCACACGACGATGCTGGAAGCGCCGGGAGTCGGCCTGGCCGCCACACAGATCGGCCTGGGGCTCGCGCTCGCGGTGGTCGAGGACCACGTGCGCGACGACGAGGACGATCCGCGCGAAATCGCCGAATTCCCGTTCCACGTCATCATCAACCCCAGTTATGAGCCGATCGGCGACGCGACCCGCAGCTTCTACGAAGGCTGCCTGAGCTTCGACGGATATCAGGCCGTGCGTAGGCGCTGGCTCGACATCACCGCACGCTGGACCGACGAGAACGGCAAGCAGCATGAGGAGCGTCTGCACGGTTGGCCGGCGCGCATTTTCCAGCATGAGACCGACCATCTGAGCGGCGAACTGTACATCGACAAGGCCGAGATTCGCAGTCTGACCACCTACGAGAACCTTGAGGATTTCTGGTGCGACGACCCCGTGCCGACCGACGCCGCCGAGGAACTCGGCTTCGAGCTGTAGGCCGGGGCTGGGCCGACTCTGGTCGCGGCTGGTTACGGCTAACTGCTGGACAACTGCCGCAAAAGTCGATAATGCGGGAGTTGTCCAGCAGACGAACGCGAAGAAATCCCCCCCCCCACGAGCCGATTGCACACGAACCGTATACGTGCTTTAGACTCGGCGATCCATCGCGGCGGACGAGCGCGTCACAATACCGCCGCGAGATCGGCGCGGGCGTCGGGGAACGTGCGGCAGTAGCGTTCTGCCTCGGCACTCAGCCGCTCGTCGACGAGCAGCCGCTCGTAAATCGGATTGCGGGCGTAGCGTCCGGATCCGTCATCGTACGCCGTGACGATGCTCCGCACCTGCCCGGCCCAATCCCGGCCGCTGATCGCGCGCAGCTGGGCGATGGTGTGCAGGTCGGAGGGGTCGTACGCCTCGACGATGCGCTCGCGGTACATCGCCCTGAGCTCGTCCCAACGTCCCAGCGCCTCGAATGCGGCCTCGCGCAGGGATTCCCACTCATACGCAACCAGATCCTCCGGGAACATCACTGTGTACTGGTTCGGCCGGTCGCGCTCCACCATGTCGATGAAGCCGATGAGCTCATCCCAGCGCTCCGCCGCGATAAGGCGCGCCGCGTAGGCATCCGCCATGGCTTCCGATTCGTGGTGGCTCACCAAGAAGCGGTCGGCGTCGGCCGCATCACCGCTCACGCGCATCAGATCATGGCGCAGGAACATGATCGATTCCTCGAACTGCTGGTGCGCCGACAGCGCCACCGTACGCTTGATGAGTTCCGAAGCGTCGGCCGTCGAGCCGGTCGCGGCCTCGGCGGCGATGACGCCATCGTCGTGTGCCGTTTCGCCGTCGCATCGCCCGTCCTCGTCGATTTTCGCCTCCTTGGCGAAACGATCCATCGTGTCAAGGGCGCTGTTCAGCGCATCATAGGCGAACATGCGCGTATCGTCCCATTGCGCGAACGACAGGCCGCACGACAGCAGCTCCACCATCTGCGTCGCGTTCAGCTGGAAATCCTCGTTGCAGGCAACCCGCGTGATCAGTCGCAGTGCCTTCTCCCCGTCCTGCGGGTCGGCGTTGCGCGCCACGGAATCCATGTACACGCGCACGTTCTGGATGAGCTCCTTGAGATAGTCGAAGCCCTCGCCGTCCCGGTCCGCCGCGTTGCCCACGAATCGCGCGGTCATCTCGACCGACTTCGCCAGATTCGTGGTGGCGTCGACCCAGCGCGTGCTCATCAGCGCGTTGCCGACCACGGCATCCACTCCCGACAACGCCTGCGAATCGATGCGGAACGTGGGCATGTCGTTGCGCGGCATGGACACGCCGTCCTCGGTGCGTTCGGCGGTCGGCACGGTGGATGAGATGGAGTCGAAGTACCATTGCATCGTCAACCCGATCACGTCGGCGACCTCGTTGGGAGCGGCGACGGGCACATTGTTGCGGTTGTCGTCGTCCTGGGCGGACGCGTCGGAGATCATATGGTTCCACAGGAACGTAGGGCCGTCGAAATCCGTTGATGCCAGCCAGCTGTCATTGACGAAATCCACGACGTCGTCGAGCTGTTGCCGCGGATCCACGCTGATCGAGGTGGTTGAGCCATCCATGATTCTGCCTCCCTGGTTCCGCTCCGTGGTTGCAAGCGTACGTGTAGTCTATCGCGATTGACGCTCCGACGTCGGCAATGGCGGATAATGGAGACCGTGAGCGAACAAAGCGTAAACCATGACGAGCGGCGGCAGGCGGCGAAAGGCGCCGGCGATGAGATGACGGCTGCGGGGAAGGCCGAGGGAAAGGCCGCGAGGGAGACCGGTGGATCCGGCAAATCGGGCGCGAAGGCCAAGCCCGGCGAACGGTATGAGCGGGGCACGCGCAGCTACACGATGTCGCATATCCGCGGGAAGGACACCCGCATCGAAGTACTCGTGCGCCGGTACCTGTTCTCGCGGGGGCTTCGGTTCCGCAAAAACGACAGGCGCTATCCCGGCCATCCCGACGTGGTTCTGCCCAGATGGCATACGATCGTGTTCATCAACGGATGCTTCTGGCATGCGCATCAGGGATGTTCCAAGTATTCCATTCCCAAATCCAACGTGGAATTCTGGACCGCGAAACTGACCCGCAACCATGACCGCGACATCGCGCAGCACGCCGCGCTCGAATCCGCCGGATGGCATGTCATCGTCGTCTGGGAGTGCGAGCTCGCCAAGCCCGTGCGCGAGGCGCGTCTGGAACGGCTCTACACCGAGATCACCGCGTCTTGTTCCATGGCGTCCAATGAGCTTGCTGGCCTCGCCAATGTGGCCGGTTCCGTCAATGCAGGCGGTTCCATCGTTAATTCCCCGATTACCGGCTCCACATCCGGCCATAGTCCCGTGAACGCCCGGTGAAACGGGACTTTGCCGGGAGGGTGGTAGGCAATTACAATCGGTGGCAGTACCGAATGGACGGCAAAGGGTGATGCATGATGAGCGAGACGAAACAGCCGACGATGTCACGACGCGCACGCGAGGCGCAGCCGTTCCGGGCAATGGTGTTCGGCGAGAGGGCCGACGAGATGATCGCCCGCAGCATCAGCGTCATCAAGCTGAGTCTGGGGGAGCCGGATTTCGGAGCGCCGCCCGCCGTGCGCGACGCGATGCGAGAGCAATATGATGGCCGCGCGCTGCCGTACACCGCTGCGCTGGGCCTGCCCGAGCTGCGACGCGCCATCGCCGACTTCTACCATGAACGCCATCATGTCGACATCGACCCCCGCCGCATCGTCATCACCGCAGGCGGGTCTGCCGCACTGTTGCTGGCCACCGCGCTCACCGTCGACCCCGGCGACGAGGTGATCGTCGCCGACCCGTCCTACCCGTGCAACCGCGAACTGATCCGCTCCTTCGAAGGCGTGGTGGTGGACGTGCCGACCAGCGCGGCCACCCGCTTCCATCTCAACGCCGAACTGGTCGACCGCGCGTGGAGCGAGCGCACCAAGGCGGTGATGGTCACGTCGCCGTCCAACCCCACCGGCACGACCATCGACTTCGACGTGCTTAAAGGCGTGTGCGACCTGGCGCGATTCCGCGGCGCGTGGCGCATCATCGACGAGACATACCTCGACCTCGCCGACCGGGAGCCCGACGGCAGCGAGGTCAGGTCCGCGCTGCTCGCCGACCCGGACGCGATCATCTGCAACAGCTTCTCCAAGTTCTTCGGCATGACCGGCTGGCGTCTCGGCTGGGCGGTGGTGCCCGAATACACGATCGAGGCGGTCGACGATCTGGCGACCAACTATTATCTATGCGCGCACACGCCCACCCAGCATGCTGCGCTCGCCTGCTTCACGCCCGAATCGTTGGCGGTGTGCGAGGAACGCAGACAGGAGCTGCTCGCCCGCCGCCGCATCGTCGTAAGTGGTCTGGAGCGCATCGGCCTGCCGCTCGAAGTGGTTCCGAACGGCGCGTTCTACGCGTATTTCAGCGTCGCGGGAACCGGTTTGGACGCGTGGACGTTCTGCGAGCGTGCGCTGGAAGAGGCGCATGTGGCGCTGACTCCGGGACGGGATTTCGGCCCGGCGACCGCGGACACGCATGTGCGGCTGTCCTACGCGGCGTCGCGCGAGGCGTTGACGGAGGGGCTGTCCCGGCTCGGAAAGTTCGTCGCCTCACTGCGATGATTCTCCGATAACCGCGGCCGGCCTTGGGTGGAACACCGCGCTCATGCTGCGGCCGCGCCGGTGATACAGTGAGATGCTATGGTGAATTTGCGTTCGCGCGTCACTCGATTGGGCGTGCTTGACATCGGCTCCAACACGATTCATATGCTGATCGTCGACGCTGCGCCCGGCGCGCGACCCGATCCCGAGGCCAGCACCAAATCCACGGTGCGGCTGATGCAGTATGTCAAGGATGACGGGTCGATCAAGAAGTCCGGCATCGAGGCGATTCTGACCGCCGTGGATCAGTGCATGGAACTTGCCGAGGAATACGACATCACGCAATTGCTCGCGATGGCCACGTCGGCCATCAAGGAGGCTCCCAACAGCAACAAGATCCTGCGCAAGATTGAAGAGCGCATCGGCCAGAGTGTGACCGTGCTGTCGGGAACGGACGAGGCCCGCCTGACGTTCCTCGCCGCCCGACGCGTTCCCCAAATCCAAGCATCCGGCGCATGCCGTGGGCACGTCAAAGATGTTCCGCTCATTGGCGCGTCTGGCGGGCGCGGTGCTGCGCCAGTCCGGGCGCGAGGACACGTGGATCATGACGCGCGAGCAGCTGGAGGACTGGATTCCCCGGCTTGCGGCCATCGAGCCGGAGCAGCGCGTGGCGTTGCCGGGCATCACGCCGGAGCGCACGATGCAGATCGTCGGCGGCGGCATCGTGGCCGACGAGATCATGAGGTCCCTGAACGTGCATGAGGTCGAGATCTGCCCGTGGGCGTTACGCGAGGGCGCGATTCTGCGCTGGCTCGATCAGTTCGGCCGCACGCGGCTGGGTTTCTGACCGTTGCGGTTTCTGCGCGCAGCGTCTAGCTGCCGCGCCGGTGACGGGGCAGCTACTGCTCCAATTGTGCCAGCTGCGTGCGAATCTTATGCAGTTTGGCGTAAATCTCGTTGCGCTGGGCGGGGTTCTTGGCACGCTGATGATCACGCGACAGCTTCTCTTCGGCGGCTTTCAGCGTGACGATCTGGTCCCGGCGGGCGATTCGCGCGTCCAGATTGGCTCCGTCCGCGGAATCGAGAATCGCCTGCGCACACAGCGAATCCCACAGGTCGTCCATCGTCTTCGCGCCGCCGTCGGCGTTCCCTTCCGGTAGTTCCAGCGTGACCTCGCCGGACGGCCTCCATTCGCCGGAGAACACTTTCGTGATCGGCACATGACCGGCCCGGACCGGCACGTTGCGGCGCACGGCCAGCGCACACTCCTCGCGTACCACGCCTTCGAACTCGCCTTCGTGCACGCAGACGAACACGATGCCGGATTTACGCTGTCCGGCGATCAGATCGATCACCTCGACGGGGATGCCGGGCGTGTTCACGCGCAGGCCAATCACCAGCACCTCGGGCATCTTGCCGCTGCCGGCACCCATCGCCGTGTTCGCGGGCCGCAGCAGCGCGAGCATCGTGATCGAGGCGATGTCGTTGACCAGTCGCTGCTTGAGTTTGGACGATACCGGCGCCTTCGCCACGAACAATCCCTTCGGCAGCGTGCCCTTCTGCTCGGGAATCGCCGCCGAGGCCGGCAGTCCCAGCGTCAGGGCGGATACCTCGCCGCAGTGTGCGACGGTCAGGTGTGCAGCAGTCATCATCGGCCTCCTTGTGTTCGCCTCCGGCGGCAGGCCCGCCTGTGCGCATTGCTCCAATCCTAACCCCATCCGGGCACCCGCCGGGGATGATCGTCACAAAACGGCCGGCCGTGTGCTCCCTGCGCGAAATACCGTTCCTCCGTTACGCTATGCTGTGCATACATCGACGAGTCGGGCGACGTCGCGGACGGGTGCCGCTGACAGGGGAGAAGGACATGGCTTTCACGGATGACCAGCTGGAGAGATATTCGCGGCATCTGATTCTGAAGGAGATCGGCGTACGCGGACAGAAGAAGCTGCTCGCCGCGCGAGTGCTGGTCATCGGCGCGGGCGGTCTGGGATCGCCGGCCGCGATGTATCTGGCGGCCGCCGGCGTCGGCACGATCGGCATCGTCGATGATGATGTGGTGGACCTGTCGAACCTGCAACGTCAGATCATTCACGGCACCGGCAACGTCGGCATGCCGAAGGTCGAATCGGCGGCCGAAACCGTCACCTCCATCAACCCAGACGTGACGGTGAAGCCGTATCACATACGCGTATCTGCCGGCAATATCGCCGAGCTGATTGCCGGCTACGATGTCATCGTCGACGCCGCGGACAATTTCTCGACGAAATTCCTCATCAACGACGCCTGCGTTCTTGCCGGGAAGCCGTATATATATGGTGGCGCGCTGCGGTTCGAGGGCCAGCTCATGACGTATGTGCCCGGGCGAGGCCCCTGCTACCGCTGCATTTTTCGCGATATGCCCGCGGCCGGCGAGGTGCCCAGCTGCAAGGAGGCCGGCGTGCTCGGCGCAGTGGTCGGAGTGATCGGCAGCATGCAAGCGGTGGAGGCGGTGAAGCTGATACTCGGCGTCGGCAAGCCGCTGACCGCCCGGCTGATGACGTTCGACGCGCTGGCGATGACGTGCCGCGCCGTGCCGTTGCCGGAGCGCGAACCCGATTGCCCGGTGTGCGGCGAGCATCCGACCATAACCACGCTGGATCCGGCGCGATACATCCAGCCGGCGTGCGGCGTGTGAATGACGGCGATTCCGCCGTTTAATAACGCGCCATCACCGGCGTCTATCACCACGCTGCAACGGGAGACAGACATCTGGCATAGGCTCATGAACGGATACCGTGCGCCTCGGCGGCCAAAGGCGCAAGGCGCGCACAGGCGCTGGCATGAGCCACGAACATATGAGGGGAGCATCTGACATGACGGACAAGCGCATCGATTCACCGCTGGCGGACGACGACGGCGATGCCATCAAGCGCATCACGCCGGAACGATTCGCTGAGCTCGACAAATCCACGGTGACGCTGCTGGACCTGCGCGAGCCCGACGAGGTGTTGGTCCATGGCCTTGATGGCGCGATCAATATCCCGTTCAACCAGATCGGCACGAGGCTGAGCCAGGTGCCGAACGACAAGCCGGTCGTCGTGTTCTGCCGGGTGGGGGATTGGAGCGAGCAGGTCACCGAGATCCTTGCCGATCGCGGCTATGACGCCATCAACCTTGACGGCGGATTCCAGGCGTATCGGGAGTATCTCGCCTCTCTGCCGCAACAGCGGGAGAACGACGTCGACGATGGTGATGCCCGGCCCGAAAAGCAGGCGAAGGGAAGCGCCGCGACGCTCTCCATCCCGGCCGCGGCGCAGCAGATATCCCTGCGCGGCCCTGAGCATGAAAGCAAGTCGACGGGGGCTGCCGACTCGGCCGCCTTGCACGGCAGCAATGGAGATACGGACGGCGCGCAGCCTCACGCGGTATTCGTCGACGCCAAAGGGCTCAAGTGCCCCGGTCCGATCGTGAAGGTCGCCGACACGCTGCGCCCGCTGCCGATCGGAACCCGACTGACCGCCGAGGCGACCGAAGGCGCCTTCCTGTCAGACATCGCGGTGTGGTGCGAACGCGTCGGCAACCGTCTCGTCTCGCTCGAACGCGACGAAAACGGCGTGATTCATGTCGTCATCGACAAGACCGCGCACATGCCGGCCCCCGGCGCTCCGGCCGCCGCATGCCCGTCGTCGCCGGCCGGTCGGGCGGTATCGGCCGAGACTCCCGCCGCCGCACCGCAGCAGACCGGCTTCAACCCGGATGGCGGCGACGTTCGCCATGACAAGACCTTCGTCGTGTTCAGCGGTGACCTCGACAAGACCATCGCCGTGTTCATCATGGCGAACGGCGCCGCCGCGATGGGCCGCAAGGTCACGATCTTCTTCACGTTCTGGGGGCTCAACATCCTGCGCAAGCCCAAGCGCGTGCGTGTCAGGAAGACGCTCATCGAGCGCATGTTCGGCATGATGATGCCGCGCGGCACGCGCAAGCTCGGCCTCTCGCGCATGAACATGGGTGGCATCGGCGCGAAGATGATCCGCTGGATCATGAAATCCAAGAACGTGGAATCACTCGAATCGCTGATGAAGCAGGCGACCGATCACGGCGTGCGCCTGGTCGCATGCCAGATGTCGATGGACATCATGGGCATCCATCAGGAGGAGCTCATCGACGGGGTGGAGCTCGGCGGCGTCTCAACGTTCCTCGGCTCCGGCGAGACCAGCGACATGAGCCTGTTCGTCTGACGGGACGCGGCGAGGCCGGTTGACAGTCGCCATAGGTGTGCGGCGTAGAATACGGAAGGCGAAGGAGACCCGCATGACACGCAAACTCATTCTCGATTTGGATACCGGCATCGACGACACACTGGCAATCGCGTATGCGCTCGCAAGCGAACAGGCCGATGACGTCCGGCTGATCGGCATCACCGGCACCTATGGCAACGTCACCGTCGAGACCGGCATGCGCAACGCGCTCGCCGTCACCGACCTGCTTGGGCATCCCGAAGTGTCGGTGTATCCCGGTCTCGACCGCCCGTCGACCGCACCGGAAAACTTCCGCTATTCGCCGTCGGCAGGAACGCGGCGCATCCACGGCGACAACGGCATCGGCGACATGACGATCCCCGATTCGCGGCGCTCGCCGGAAACGACGGCCGCGGCGGATTTCATCATCGACGCGGCGCACACGTACGGCAAGGACTTGGTCATCGTGCCCACCGGCGCGATGACCACGATCGCCGAAGTCTGCCGTCGTGAGCCGCGCATCGGCGAGCTCGTCGGTTCCATCACGTTCATGGGCGGTGCGCTGACCGTGCCGGGCAATGTGACACCCGGCGCTGAAGCGAACATCATGCAGGACCCGGAGGCCGCCGACGCCATCCTGCGCAGCGGCGTGGAAACCACGATGATCTGCCTTGACGTCACGCATCAGGCGGTGCTCACGCGGCGCGACATCGAGCGATGGCGGCGGCTGGGCACCGCGGCGGGTGATTTCCTGGCGGGCATGACGGATTTCTACATCGACGCGTATTCGGCGACGCAGCCCGAGCTGGAGGGGTGCGGCATGCATGATCCGCTTGCCGTGGCCGCGGCGCTCGACCCGACGCTGGTCACCACGCTGGGCATGAACCTGCAGGTCGACTTGGAGGGCGCGTATCGCGGCAGGACCATCGGCGACCGCGCTCACGACCGGCTCACTGACTCGCACAAGACCACGCAGGTGGCCGTGCGCGTCGACATCGCGCGATTCAAGAGCCAGTTCCTTGACCGGATCACGGCGCTGGCCTCCCACTGATCACCGCGAGACGGGCGGCTGCTGATCGCCGCGCGGCGCTTGACCATTCCCCGCCCTCTTCCCGCGAAAGTCCCATGTACATTGGTCGTGATGGGACTTTCGCGGGATGGCGGCGGAGCCGAGCCGGGCGGATTCTAGTGGTGGTTGCAACACCAAAAACACCAGGTGTTGCAACCACCACTAGAATCCGCCCTCCTCATGCCGCCTTGGCCCGTCCTGTCGGCGGCGGTGCTGGAGGTGACGCGCACGGGGATGTCATGCATGATGCCGGTCGGTCACTGTTCTGCACGCATGCTATCGGGCGTCGCTGGAAGGTCTGTGACGACGATGTCGAAAAATGGCGCTCTCAAAACTCGCAGAGTGACGGCACCCTTCAAAACCATTGGAAAATAAGGGATTTTAACAACCGCCACTGTGCGCGTGCACACACAGAGTGACGGTACCCTCGCACAGTGGCGGTATATTCCCGAAATGTCTCGTATGGTATGGATGCGCGGGGATTGGGATACGGGCGATAGACTCGATAGTTATTCAAGGATGACCGAATGATTCGGTAAACCGTGCCCGTTGATATCAGCGGGCACGGTTCCGCTCGTTCTGCTCGGGTCTTCCAGTCGAATGGGTGCCCCGGATGCGATTCGAACGCACGACACCCGCTTTAGGAGAGCGGTGCTCTATCCCCTGAGCTACCGGGGCAACGAATGACCATTATACATGTCGGGCGGATATGCGCGTATCGTGCGCAGTGTGAAGCCCGAAGGCCGCCGCGCATACGTGCCGGAATGGGGAATGATTCTCGGGAACGATGGCGTCCGCGGTTCCGGGGCGTTATCGTATGAGCTTGTATGCGCGACGGCTGGAAGAATACATGTCGTTGCGTACCGGTTGACGGACGACAGGGGAGTGGCGAATGGCAAACGCGCGAGGATCATCACGGAACGCCTACGGCTCGGCGGCTCGGCGGTCCGGCGCGTCGTCCGGCACTGCGAAAAGGCCAACTGCGAAAAGGCCCGCCGCGAAAACAAGCGCCCCACGCGGCCGACGCCACCGTCTCCTTGGCGTCTTGTCGGTCATATTCGCCGCTCTCGCATTGGCGTGCAGCGTCCTGCGCATGCTCCCCGAGGACCTGCAGGCGCTGCCGTACATCCCCGTGATCGTATCCGCGACGCCGTGGTTCGTGATTCTCGCCGTGCTCGCGCTGATACTGTCGGTCATCTCGCGCCGCTGGATCGTCATGCTGATGGCGCTCGCCTGCATCGGCCTCCAGGTGTGGTGGCAGTGGCCGTTCTTCAGCGCGTCCACGAAGCTGCCGGCGGCCGTCGACGCGGCCATGGCATCGACCCGGGCGGACACCGGCGACATGATCGCCCGCGTGATGACCTTCAACGTCTACAAAGGCCATGCGGACGCGAAGGCCATCGTCGACATCGTGCGGGATCAGCGCGTCGAAGTGCTCGCGTTGCAGGAGACGACGAACGATTTCGTCAAGAAGCTCGACGAGGCGGGCATCCACAGCTATCTGCCGTATTCGCAGGTTTCGTCGTCGGACGGTGTCTACGGCAACGGCATCTGGTCCGCGACCGAGCTCGGGCGTCCGGTCGATGACGAGGTCGGGTCGAGCGCGTCGTTCATGCCGGGCGGCACCGTGACGTTCGGCGGCGGCAAGGCCCAGCTGCGATTCGTCTCCGTGCATACCACCGCGCCGATTCCCGGCTACTGGAGCCGGTGGAAGCGCTCGTTGGACGAGCTGGCATCCATGCGCTCGCGCGAAGGTTCGCGCTACGTGTTCATGGGCGATTTCAACGCCACGACCGACCACACGCCGTTCCGCAACATCCTGGGGAACCGGTTCTCGGACGCCGCGCGGCAGTCGGGGCACGGGTTCACGTTCACCTGGCCGTCCAACAAGCTGCCGCTGCCGCGGTTCGCCGGCATCGACCATATCGTGCTGGACAAGGACATCATCGCCGGTCAGATGCAGGTCAAGTCGGTCGCCGGCTCGGATCACGCCGCGCTGCTCGCCACCATCGTCGTGCAGTGACGGCGGTGACGGCCGGCTGATCGGGGCGGTACCTTACGGCGACGTTGTCATGTTGTGGTAGGCGTCGGGTGATGACGGATGCCGCGTAGTGCGACGACGGTGCGTGGCACTACGGCGGTGCGTCACCACGCATATGGGGACATAGATGGTCTCGGCACGCCATCGTTGCGTCCATAAGTGCTCGCCCAAACGACGGCTGCGCGCACATATGGGCGCAAACCTCGTGTTTTCCGTCCATAAGTTCGCGCGGGCTTCGCCGTGGCGCGCGCTTATGGACGCAACGTCCCGCGTAGGGTGCCCCGTCAGTCCAGGTTGGACTGGGTGCCGGCGGTGTCGGCGCTGTTGGCCTGCTCGGCCTGGGCGGCGTCGAGCTTGGCCTTGACCTCGTTCAGCAGGCTCTGCGCACGCTTGGCAAGCGCTTCGCCGATCTCCCACTGGCGCATGGACTGGTCGAGGTTCAATCCGCCGGCCTCCAGCGCCTGCACGGCCTGGATGAGCTTGTCGCGGGCCTCCTCGTACGGCATCTGCGCGATGGCCTCGCGCTCCTTGTCGGTCAGGCTGGTCGCCGGCTCGCTCGCCGCCGATGCGTTCTTGCTGGTCATGATGGTCTCCTTCTGTCGTGTATGCGTGTCGTATTCGATTGGATAACGGTCATATATATATGGTTATGCGGCTGATATCTGCCCCGCACTCTGCTGCCGTGCGGCACTCCGCTACTGGGCGGTGGCGGTGATGACCCCCTTGCGCAGCGTCAGCGTGAGATGGTCTCCCGCGCTCACCTTTCCGGCGTCGTCGATGACGTGCCCGTCGGCGTTCTGGACGACGGCGTATCCGCGGTCGAGCGTGGATTGCGGGCTGAGCGCGGTCAGGCTGGCATGCAGCTTCTCCACGGTCAGGCTGGCGTCGTCCACGATGCGCGTCAGGCCGATGTCCATGCGGCGGCGCGCGTCGTCGACGAACCGTTGGTACGGCTCCAGCATGGTCAGCGGCTGCGTCAGGCTGGGCCGGTTCGCGTACCCTTCGACCAGCCGTATCTCGTTGCCGACGCGCGCGTCGATGCGCATGCGCATGCGGTCGATGGCATTGCCGATCAGCTGCCACTGCTCGTGCACGTCGGGCACGACCTTCTTCGCCGCGTCGGTCGGCGTCGAGGCCCGCAGGTCCGCCGCCAGGTCGATCAGCGTCCAGTCGTCCTCATGCCCGATGGCGGAGACGATCGGCGTCTCGCATCCCGCCGTGGCGCGCACCACCGCCTCGTCCGAGAATCCGATGAGGTCCTCGAACGAGCCGCCGCCTCGCGCCACGATGATCACGTCGACGTCCGGGTCGGCGTCTAGCCGGTGAATCGCCTCGACGATGGATTGCGGGCACTGCGGCCCTTGTACGAAGGCATGGACGATGTTGAACCGCACCGTCGGCCAGCGCAGCCGCACGTTGGTGATGACATCGCCTTCGGCCCGTGCGTGCGGGGCGCATATCAGCCCGATGCAGGAGGGGAATTCCGGCAGCGGCAGCTTGCGGTCCGCGTCGAACAGGCCCTCGCCCTTGAGCTTCATGCGCAACTGGTCGATCTGCTCCTTCAGTCCGCCGCCGGAGCCGATCTTGCGGATGTCGTCGCCGATGAAGCTCAACCGCGTCTGCTTGACCCAGATGTCGGCCTTGCCATGCACGACCACGCGGTCGCCCTGCTTGAATGAGGCGGCCTTCGAGGCGAACGCCCGCCAGCCGGACACGGATATGGCGATGTCCTCCACGTCATCGCGCACCGTAAGATACGCCGAGCCGGCGCGGCGCGTGTTGATCTCCGTGATCTGCCCGGCGATCCACGCGGCGGGCCAGCGCTCCACCGCGGTATGGAATTTCTGGCTCAGTACGCTGACCGGCCAGGGGTTGTCCGCGGTGGTCTCGGCTGCCAGGCGCGGCAGTTGGTCGAAGGGCTTGGGGATGCGCTCCCCGCCGCCCTCCGACGGCCGCTGCATCGCGATTGCAAGGTCCTGTTCCTGATTCATGCCTTCAAGGTTTACGTACAGAAAGGACAAGTTTTTCTGCCTGCGAGAGCGTCGTCGTCGGACGGTATCATTGTTGGCCGGCTTTTCGGTGATGGTCTCGCCGCGACACGCTGATGACATACCGTGAAGTAAATCACACGGATGTTCTTTTCGGCTCTATTCCGCCGAAATGTGCATATCTAGGATTGTTTTCGGCGTTTCCCCACTATATCTAGGGGTGGCATGTCGTATAGTCATCAGAGAACAAACAACTTACACACGTGTGATTTCGGATCGGCGACCGCCGCAAGATATGCCGGGAATCACGAAAGGACAGGGATTAGGACATGGATGCTCTGCTGATGAACGCCAGTACCGCCACCTCCTCCAAGGTGCTGGTGGAGAAGCGTGACGGTCGCGTCGTCGACTTCGACCCGGTAAACATCATCAGCGCCGTGAAGTCCGCCTTCGCCGACCTTGACAAGCAGGTCGGCCCGGAGGAGGAGAAGCTGATCCGCGGCTTCGCCGACCAGATCGAAGGCGAGATCACGGAGCGCTACAACGGTCCCGCCAAGATCGAGGACATCCAGAACCTCGTCGAGCACGCCCTGATCGACGCCCACCTGTACGACGTGGCCCGCGCCTACACCAACTACCGTCTCGACAAGGACATCCAGCGCGCCAAGGCCACGGACGTCAACGAGGCCGTCTCCCGCTTCATCAACCAGGATCCGACGCTGATCCACGAGAACGCGAACAAGGATGCCAACGTCTACGCCACTCAGCGCGACCTGCTCGCCGGCGCCGTCTCCAAGGCCGCCGCGTTCAACATGCTGCCCCCGGCCGTCGCGAACGCGCACATGAAGGGCGACATCCACTTCCACGACGCCGACTACTCGCCGTTCACCGCGCAGTCCAACTGCTCGCTGCCCAACTTCTGGGACATGCTCGCCAACGGCTTCACGCTCGGCAACGCGCCGATGGCCTCCCCGAAGTCCATCGCCATCGCCGCCACGCAGATCACCCAGATCATGAAGGACGTGGCCTCCAGCCAGTACGGCGGCCAGACCGCCAACCGTGCCGACGAGCACCTCGCCGCCTACGCGAAGAAGGACTACGAGAAGTTCCTCGAAGAGGCCCGCGAGACCATCCCCGACGGCATGCCGGTGGAGTTCGCCCGTCGTCAGGTCGAGAACGCCAAGGCCAACGAGCCCGCCAAGCTGCACTTCGGCTCCCGCGAGCCGCTGCCCATGGACACGCCGTTCCACACCGACGTCGACGAGCTGGAGCAGGAGCGTGAGATCCTCGCCAAGGTCCGCACGCGCAAGTCCATCTACGACGCCATGCAAACGATGGAGTACCAGATCAACTCCAACCGCGTCTCCAACGGCCAGACCCCGTTCGTCACCGTCGGCTTCGGCCTGGGCACCGACTGGTTCGCCCGCGAGGTGCAGCGCGCGATCCTGCTCAACCGCATCCGCGGCCTCGGCAAGGACCACCACACCGCAATCTTCCCGAAGCTCGTGTTCACCGTGCGCCACGGCGTGAACGCCGACCCCGGCGACCCGAACTACGACCTGAAGCAGCTCGCCCTGGAATGCGCCACCAAGCGCATGTACCCGGACGTCGTGTTCTACGAGAACATCGTCAAGATCACCGGCTCCTTCAAGGCGCCGATGGGCTGCCGCTCCTTCCTGCAGGGCTGGATCAACCCCGAGACCGGCAAGGACGAGGAGGATGGCCGCATGAACCTCGGCGTCGTTTCCGTGAACGTGCCGCGCATCGCCATCGAATCCCACGGCAGCAAGGAACGTTTCTGGAAGCTGTTCAACGAGCGCATGGAGGTCGCCCACCAGGCGCTGCAGTTCCGCATCATGCGCTGCAAGCAGGCAACCCCGGTCAACGCGCCCACCCTGTTCCGCTTCGGCGCCTTCGGTCGCCTCGGCGCGTGCGGCAACGTCGACACGCTGTTCAAGAACGAGCGCGCCACCGTGTCGCTCGGCTACATCGGCCTGGCCGAGGCCACCGCCGTCTTCTACGGCAAGGACTGGATCCGCGACCACGGCTGGGACCCGCAGGGCAAGGAGTTCGCGCTGTCGATCGTCAAGCGCATGAGCGAACTGTGCAAGCAGTGGAGCAAGGCCGAAGGCTACCATTACTCCGTGTACTCCACGCCGGCCGAATCCCTCACCGACCGCTTCAACCGCATGGACCGCGAGAAGTTCGGCCGCATCGAGGGCGTCACCGACCACGACTTCTACACCAACTCCTTCCACTACCCGGTGTGGCTGCAGCCCACCCCGATGGAGAAGCTCAACTACGAGAAGGACTTCCCGTACTTCGCGTCCGGCGGCTTCATCAACTACTGCGAGTACCCGTGCCTGCAGGACAACCCGAAGGCGCTGGAGGCCGTGTGGGATTACGCCTACAACATCGGCATCGGCTACCTCGGCACCAACACGCCGATCGACCACTGCTTCGTGTGCGGTTTCCAGGGCGACTTCGAGCCGACCGACGAGGGCTTCAAGTGCCCCGAGTGTGGCAACTGCGACCCTGACAAGTGCAACGTCACCAAGCGCACCTGCGGCTACCTCGGCAACCCGGTGCAGCGCCCGATGGTGCATGGCCGTCACGAGGAGATCTCCCACCGCGTCAAGCACATGAGCGGCGAGACCGGTCACGTGACGCTGGCGGACGGCTCCGAGCGCGAGTGGTTCGAAGAGGCCAAGTAACTGCCGGTACCGCGCGTTGTGCTGTCCGCGAGGGTCGCCGGTATATGTTGTCTGACCGTAAGCTTGGCCGAACGGCCTTGAGTGTGTCAGACAACATATACCGGCGACCCTCGCTCGTTGCGCGCAACGTTACGGTTGGACAGGGAGGATGATGATGGACAGGAAGTCGACGCTGCATGATTTCGCGGCCGGCGAGACCGGCCGCGGACCCGGAGTGCCGTCATCACTGACCAACAACCCCCGTTCCGGCCAGTGGGACGGGCGGCGCATGTCCAAGCGCATGATCGCCGACTACAAGACCTTCATCGTCACCGACGGCGAAGGCGTGCGCAATTCGCTGTACGTCTCCGGCTGCCCGTTCCACTGCGTCGAATGTTTCAACTCGTCGATCTGGGATTTCCAGGCCGGCCACGAATACACGCAGAAGCTCGAAGACAAGATCATCGACGACCTCAAGGCGCCGTGGATCCAGGGCATCACGTTCCTCGGCGGCGAACCCATGCTGAATACGCCCGTCCTGTTGCCGCTCGCCCGGCGCATCCGCGGCGAGTTCGGCCACGACAAAGACATCTGGTGCTGGACCGGCTACACGTGGGAGGAGCTGATGCGTCCCGGTGAGACGCCGGACAAGCTCGAACTGTTGCAACTCATCGACATCCTCGTCGACGGCCGCTACCTCAAGGACCAGCACGACTCCCTCCTGCAGTTCCGCGGATCCAGAAACCAGCGCATCCTCGACGTACCGCGTTCGCTGGCCGCCGGCAGGCCTGTCGTCTGGGCCAAGCTCCACGACCAGGAGCGCGACATCCCCGAAATGTACCTCAAGGATCGCGAGGCCGGCGAGGGCGCACAGGCGTCGTGACGGCGCCGCCGGCCTTGCCATCCATCCAGTGGATTCGATGCCGTCGGCCTGATCGCGGCCATCCTGACAGTCTCGCCCGCCATCGGCATGGCCTTGCTTCTCCCCGCATTCATCTGGCCTCGCGTGAGTCCGCTGTTCCATGTGATGATGCTCTGTTTCTGGGAAGGGTGCTCGCGCATGCTGGGCACCGGATTGGGGCGGACGACTCTGTATATGCGCGGCGTGCGGGACGGCGTGGTCGACGTTTTCGCGGGCAGCGGCGTGCCCGGTCCGCTGGAGGTCTCGGATACTGCGGCCGGGGTATGGCTCGCCGTCGCCATCATGGCCGCCATATCAGGGATTTGAGCGGGACTGGGGGTGGTCAATAGCACTAGTCCATAAGACCACCAGCCTGCTGGCACGCTCGGCTCACCCCCCCGAATGCGCGATAATGGGGGTAACGCCGCAATCGTGGGGAAACCGTCGAGTTTCCGTTTTGCGTTTGTTAGCGAAATCACGCCATACGACGGCTCGTTAGGAGGGGTCTCGGACTACATTACATAAGGAAGTAGCGGGAAGTCCCGAACCGAAGACAGAGGTAACAGATGGTGGATACAGCGTATACCGCGGCCGAAAGCCACGATAGTAAGCCGTTGCGCGTGGGTCTGGATATCGGATCGACCACGGTCAAGGCCGTGGTGCTCGATCAGACCAATGCTCTCAATGACGTGCTGTTCTCCGACTACCGACGTCACCACGCCAACGTCCGCGCCACGGTGGCTGGACTGCTCAAGGACATCCATCAGACGCTCGTCGACCTCGGCCGCGGCGACGAGCCCATTCGTCTCGCCATCACCGGTTCCGGCGGCCTGACGCTCGCCGACAACCTGCACGTGCCGTTCATCCAGGAGGTCATCGCCGAGACCCGCGCGATCGACGAGGAATACCCGCAGGCCGACGTCATCATCGAGCTCGGCGGCGAGGACGCCAAGATCACGTACCTGAAGCCCACTCCCGAACAGCGCATGAACGGTTCGTGCGCGGGCGGCACCGGCGCATTCATCGACCAGATGGCCACGCTGCTCGACACCGACGCCTCCGGCCTCAACGATTACGCCAAGGACTACAAGACCCTGTACCCGATCGCGTCGCGTTGCGGCGTGTTCGCGAAGACCGACCTGCAGCCGTTGATCAACGACGGCGCCGCCAAGCCCGATCTGGCCGCGTCGATCTTCACCGCGGTGGCCACGCAGACCATCGCCGGCCTGGCTTCCGGACGCCCGATCCACGGCACGGTCATCTTCCTCGGCGGCCCGCTGTTCTTCATGTCCGAGCTGCGCGAGGCGTTCCACCGCGCGCTCGCCGGCAAGGTCGACGAGTTCATCGTGCCGACCGACGCCCACCTGTACGTCGCATACGGCTCCGCGCTGATCGCTGGGGAGCCGGACGGCATCGACGTCGACGGCGTGCATTTCGAGCCGCGCACCTGTGGCGACATCATCGCCGCCCTCGACGACCTGAAGAACCTGCCGGCGAACACGCCGACCATGCCCCCGCTGTTCTCCTCCGATCAGGAGCGCGAGGCGTTCAACGAGCGCCACCATCGCGAACACATCCACATCGGCACGCTCGAAGGCGCGAAAGGCCCGCACTTCCTCGGTATCGACGCGGGTTCGACCACCATCAAGGCGACGCTCGTCAACGACGACCGCGAGATCGTATGGTCCAGCTACGCCACCAACGAAGGCAGCCCGTTGACCGCCGCCATCAACATCGTCAAGAAGATCCAGTCCGAGCTGCCCGAAGGCGCGTGGATCGCCCGATCCTGCGCGACCGGCTACGGCGAGGGACTGATCACCACCGGCTTGCACCTGGACGAGGGCGTGGTCGAGACCATGGCGCACTACCGCGGCGCCGAAATGGTCAGCCCCGGCGTCACCGCTGTCATCGACATCGGTGGCCAGGACATGAAATACCTGGCCATCACCGACGGCGTCATCGACTCGATCGCCGTCAACGAGGCGTGCTCGTCCGGTTGCGGCTCGTTCCTGCAGACCTTCGCGCAGTCGATGGGTCTGACCATCCAGGAGTTCACCCAGGCGGCCCTCAACTCCGACCATCCGGTCGACCTCGGCTCGCGCTGCACGGTGTTCATGAACTCGTCCGTCAAGCAGGCACAGAAGGAAGGCGCGTCGATGGAGAACATCGCCGCCGGCCTGTGCTATTCGGTCGTGCGCAACGCGCTGTACAAGGTCATCAAGCTGCGTGACTCCGGTGAGCTCGGCGACACCGTCGTCGTGCAGGGCGGCACGTTCCTCAATGACGCCGTGCTGCGCGCCTTCGAGCTGCTCACCGAGCGCGAGGTGACCCGCCCGAACATCGCCGGCTTGATGGGCGCGTTCGGCGCCGCCCTGACCGCGCGCATGCATTACGAGGACGTGGCCGACGACGCTGCCGAAGTCTCCGCGGGCCAGTCCGCCGATATGGCCGGCATCGACGATGTCAGCGCGGAGCAAGACCACGAGGTCGTCATCGACGGCGTGCACCACACGGCGTCCAACATCCTGTCCGGCGACGACCTCGACAACATGTCGATGACCTCCGAGCGCGACGTGTGCAAGCTGTGCCAGAACCACTGCAAGCTCACCATCACCACGTTCGCCGACGGCTCGCGCTACGTTACCGGCAACCGATGCGAGCGCGGCGGCGACGCGAAGAAGAAGCGCTCCGACAGGCCGAACCTGTACGACTACAAGTACAAGCGCTGCTTCGCCTACCGCAGGCTCACCGACAAGAAGGCCACCCGCGGCGAGATCGGCATCCCGCGCGTACTCAACATGTACGAGAACTACCCGTTCTGGTTCACGCTGCTCACCTCGCTCGGCTTCAAGGTGATGATCTCCGGCCGCAGCTCGCACGAGCTGTTCGAGACCGGCATCGAATCGATCGCCTCCGAGAACATCTGCTACCCGGCCAAGCTGGTGCACGGCCACATCAAGTGGCTGCTGGGCAAGGGCGTCAAGAACATCTTCTACCCGTGCGTGAGCTACGAGGACAACCTCGTGCCCAATACGGACAACCACTACAACTGCCCGGTCGTGGCCAACTACCCGGTGGTGATCGGCGCGAACATGCCCGAACTGCGCGAGGACGGCATCCGCTACATGCACCCGTACTTCAACCTCGCCAACCACGAGCTCATGGTCGACCGCATCGTCGAGGAGTTCGCCTGGGCGAACGTGAGCCGCGAGGAGGCCGAGACCGCGGTCAAGGCCGCGTACGCCGAGGACAAGATCTTCAAGAACGACGTGCAGGAGGAAGGTTTCAAGGCGCTCGCCTACATGAAGGAGCACAACTGCCGGGGCATCGTGCTCGCCGGACGCCCGTACCACATCGACCCCGAGGTCAACCACGGCATCCCCGAGACGATCTGCGCGCTCGGCATGGTCGTGCTCTCGGAGGATTCGATCTGCGAACTGCAGCCGGGGGAGAACCTGCATCTGAGCGACTACCTGTCGGAAGGCGAGGAGGACCCGCGCAAGAAGAACGCGAACGGCTTCCGCCACGTCGGCGACCGCAAGGTGACCGTCTCCCGCATGCCGCTGCGCGTCACCAACCAGTGGGCCTACCATTCGCGGCTCTACGCGGCGGCGCATTTCGTAGCGTCCTATCCGGGTCTCGAACTCGTGCAGCTCAACTCCTTCGGCTGCGGCCTGGACGCCATCACCACCGATCAGGTGGCCGAGATCCTCGCCGACAAGGCCGACGTGTACACGCTGCTCAAGATCGATGAGGTGAGCAACCTCGGAGCGGCGAAGATCCGCCTGCGTTCGCTCAAGGCCGCCGTCGAGGAGCGCGAGGCCAACAAGCGGCGTCTGGCCGCACAGGCCCAGTCCCAATCCCGCCAGCAGGTGCTGCCGAACAAGCAGGACCAGCCGGTCGGCCCCAGTGCGGCCGAGCTTGCGGCGCAGCGTCAGGCCAAGGAGGAGCTCGCGGCCGCCGAGGTGCAGCTCAAGGCCGCCCAGGACCAGCTCGCCGCCGCGCAGGCCGCCGTCGAGGCCGCGGAGAAGCAGAAGAACGCCGCCGAGCAGCCGGCCCCGCATTCCACGGGCTTCCGCAAGACCGGATCCGAGGCGCCCACGCCCGGCCGTCAGGTCATGCTCGACACGGTGATGAAGAGCAACCCGCAGCTCACCAAGGCCGTCAAGGACGCCTCCCGCCGCGCGGCGCAGGCCGAGTCGCGGCTCGCCGCCACCTCGCCGAACGGCAAGTCCGCGAGGAAGACCGCCAAGAAATCCGGCCACAACACCGCGACCATGTCGAAGTACGCCAACAAGGTGCCGTTCGGCAAGTCGATGAAGAAGGACTACACGATCGTCGGCCCCCAGATGAGCCCGATCCACATGTCGCTGGTCGAGTCGGTCATCCGCTCCGGCGGATACAAGTTCGACATCCTCAAGACCGCGAGCCGCGAGGACGTCGAACTCGGCCTCAAATACGTCAACAACGACGCCTGCTACCCGGCGATCATGGTCATCGGCCAGCTCGTCGACGCCATCGTCAAGGGCAAGTACGATCCCGACCATGTGGCACTCGCCATCACGCAGACCGGCGGCATGTGCCGCGCGACGAACTACTTCGGCCTGATCCGCAAGGCGCTGATCGACGCCGGCTACCCGCAGGTGCCGGTCATCGCGCTGTCCACGCAGGGCTTCGAGGGCAACCCGGGCTTCAAAGCCACGCCCACGCTGCTGCACCGCGCCATCAAGGCGCTGGTCGTCGGCGACCTGCTGCTCAAATGCCTGATGCGCGTGCGCCCGTACGAGGTCGAGAAGGGCAGCGCCGACAAGCTGTACCAGATGTGGGACACCATCGTGCGCGAGACCATCGAGCACCACGGCTTCTCCGATACCGCGAAGAAGAAGATCGGCAAGCATTACCTGCCGTACCAGACGCTGCTCAAGGAGATCGTCAAATCGTTCGACGCACTGCCGCTGCGCGACATCCCGCGCAAGGTGCGCGTCGGCGTCGTCGGCGAGATCCTCGTCAAGTACCATCCCGACGCGAACAACCACGTGGTCGACGTCATCGAATCGCAGGATTGCGAGGCCGTGGTTCCCGGCATCATGGAGTTCATGACCACGCGTCCGTACACCACCGACTGGAACGAGAAGAACCTCGGCATGGGCGGCAACAAGAAGCTGTACTCGCTCATGCGCTGGGGTCTCGATCGTTACCTCAACCCGGTGCGCGCGGCCATTGATCTGGCACATGGCAAGTTCAGCCAGGACCTGCCGATGCCCGAGCTGGTCAAGAAGGCCTCCGAGGTGACCTCGGTGGGCGTGCAGGCCGGCGAGGGGTGGCTGCTGACCGCCGAGATCCTGGAGCTCATCGAGTCTGGCTGCCCGAATGTGATCTGCGCCCAGCCTTTCGCCTGCCTGCCCAACCATGTGACCGGCCGCGGCATGTTCGGCAAGATTCGCCGTCTGCACCCGGACGCGAACATCGTCTCCATTGACTATGATCCCGGCGCCTCACAGGCCAATCAGCTCAACCGCATCAAGCTGATGATCGCCGCGGCGAAGAAGAACCACCAGAAGCTGACCGCGGCCGACTGACGGATCAGCCTCGGCCCGGCGATCAGCCGACCAGGGTCGCCGCGTAGGCGTACAGCCCCTTCCATGGCAGGGTCGACACGTCTATCTTGTCGGCCTTGCTCTGAACCCTCTCGCGGTAGCGTTCCGTGCGCAGCGCCGTCTTCACATTGGCTTTCACATCGGCGAGCGGCGCCTTGCCCTCGACCCCGTCCACGGTCCAGTCGTGCGCGTCGTAATACTCCTGCACCTCGGTCTCGCTCGGGTTCATGCCCGGTTTCGTGGCGTCGTCGACGTAGTCGTTCTTCAGCGCGGTCATCTCGTAGTCGATGTATGAGGCGATGTCGTATTCGCTGCGCCCGTAGATGACCTGCCCCGCTTCACGTTTCTGCCGGTTGTTCGCGTTGAGGGTTTCCATGCGCTTGACGATGCCGGTGTACGAGTCGTCGTCGACCAGCCCGTACGAGACTGCGATCAGGTACGCCGCGTGACGGAAGCGCAGCGTGTCGATAGTCTGGTTCGTCAGCCATTCGACCGGCTTCTCGCCGCCGTATGAGGCGGTCCAGTCGGCGTCCTGGGCGTTGAGGTTGACATCGTGCTTCTGCTTGAAATAGCTGACGGCGGCGGTGCGCTGCGACGACCACGCCTGGGTGAATTCGGCCTGCGTGATGGTGGTGTCGCCGAAGGAGAATTTCGGGAAGGCCTGCGTCGCGTTGGCTTGCGCGTCGTCCGTCTTTGACGAGTCGGGGCTCGCCGTGAGCGAACGGACGAGAAAGACGGTGCCGACGATGGCCGCAATCAGCAGGACGGCCGCGACGACGATGATCGCGCGGGTTCTCGTATTGGTTTTCGTCCCCATCTTCGCGGCGTCACGGCCGCTCCCGTCCGTTGCCTTGCTGGGAGAGCCTGATCCGCATTTTCGTGACTGCTTCATGCCGTCATGATACGCGACGGACATGATTGCGGGGTGTCGCCCGCATTGCGCAGGAACGCCCCCACAATCATGTCCGCCGGTCGTCGCCTTGGATTCCGGTTATTCCTGGAATACGTCCGGATGCTTCGGATCGCCGGGCTCGTCGGCCAACAGGCCCTCCAATCCCAGGAACTCCTTCCAGAATTCGAGCGGCTGGCCATACGGCGCCGATTGCGCGCCGCGCGCCTGCAGGTTCGCCTTCGCCTCGAACACGTCCTCTTCGCGGATATCCTCGAAGTAGCTTTCCAGCCGCTCCCTGTTCTCCGGCACGTAGAACAGGGACGCGATGATCTCCGTCAGCCGCTCGGCGCGCTCGATCGGCAGCGAATCCCAATGCCGCAGCTCGATGAAGTTCTTCATACGCACGTCGTTGAAATGCGTGGAGATGATGTGGTTGATCTCGTACGGGTTGAGCTCGCGGTCGGGATACACCTCTCCGGCGTTCTCATAAAACGCCGGGTGATGCAGCTCCTTGCCGCTCAGGCCCCTGGCCTCCGGCGTATGCGTCAGATCGGCGAACATCAGCGGCGTGGACAGCACGTCGATGGCGTACTGCTCCCAGCCGAACCGCTTGTCGAACAGTCCGGGAATCACGTTCGTGCGCTGGGGGTCGAGATAGTCCCACATGCGCTGGCGCAGCAGGGGCCACGGGTTCGGCGCGCCCTCGAAATACGGCGTATTGCGGAAGTACCAGGCGAGGATCGGCCCGATGATGGTGCCCAGACGCAGCTTGTCGATGGAATCCTGTTCGTCGACGTAGTCGATGCTCACCTGCGTGGAGGCCGAGCACCGCATCATGCACGGGCCGAACTGGCCTACCCGCCCCAGGTAGTGGGTCATGGCGTCGTAACGGTCCTTCGGGTTGACCTTGACGTCGGCGAAGCCCGACTTGGGCTGGTAGCCGTAATTGACCAGACGGAAGCCCAGCTCGTCCAGCACGGGATCGATGTCGCGCCGGAAGGAACGATACAGCGTCAGCAGTTCCTGCGGCGTCTTGAGGATGCCCAGCGAGCACTCCACCTGACCGCCGGGCTCCAGCGACACGGCGATGCCTTCGCGCCCGAGTCCGACCAGATGGCCGTTCTCCCAGTACTCCTTTTCCTTGTCGTAGTACGGCGCGATGCGCTTGAGCAGCGTTTCGACGCCGTTCTCCTCGTAGTAGCTGACGGCGGTGTCGTCGCCGTTGTGCACCGGAAGATGTTCGATCTCCACGCCGAAACCGCCCGTGCCGCGTTTGGAACGGCCTTCCTCGAAGAATCGCAGCAGACTGTCGATGTGCTTGGGATTCGGCTTGGCGAGCAGATGCGCGTAACTGATTCTCGGTGTCGTCATGGGGCATATCGTACCTGTAGATTCCATCGGCCACGGCGGTGCCGTTATACAAAGAATCGATAGCTGGTTTGCGTCCGAATGCTGGACATTGCGACTGATTTCCCGGGTTCCGTTCAGGGGGTACAAGGGTGACGTTATGACAGTTAACGAAATGCCGAATACGCCATACCCCCCATTGCCGTAGCCTATGGGTACCGCTATACTTGTGAACTTGTAAAGTCTCTTTACATATTGGTGGTGTGGCGAGTCCGTGAATGACCCCGGAAGGGGGCATCGTCATGGATGACCGGATCGCCGACATGTCCCCCCGCAACGAGGAGGGGAACGGAGACTCTCCAATAACAGTAAGGACAACGATGAAACCTCATGTAGGATCACGGATGATCGCAGCATCGGTTGCTTTGGGGACGGCGTTCGCGTTGATCGCGCCGTCTTCGGCGCTCGCGGGCGATGCGACGCCAGCGGCGGCGTCGACCGGAACGACATATTACGTGTCATCGACGCATGGCGATGACGGCAACGCCGGCACCGATCAGAACCATCCCTGGAAGACGCTGGGCAAGGTCAACGCCATCGCGACCGACCTTAAGCCGGGCGACTCCGTGCTGCTGGAGCGTGGCTCCACGTTCCAGGACCAGTATCTGCACATCAAGGACACGTCGGGAACCGCCGACGCGCCCATCACCATCGCCGATTACGGCGACGCCTCCGCCAAGCCGGTCATCGCGGCGAACGGCGTCAAGGGCAGCCGGTGGTACCAGAACTACCGTGCGCATGTCGGCAACCACCAGAACAAGGGCACCGTCTCCTCGGCCATCCTGCTCAAGGACGTGTCGTACATCACGGTGAAGAACCTGGAGATCACCAATGACGACCCCGACGTCCACGACCCGATCGACACGTGGAAGTGGACCGACACGGCCGATTCGGATGGCACCAAGCTCGACCGCTCGGCCGACCGCATGGACCGCACCGGCGTGGCCGGCATCGCGGAGAACGGCACCACGATGAGCCATGTCACGCTTGAGGGCCTGAACATCCACGACGTGGACGGCAACATCTACAACAAGCACATGGCCAACGGCGGCATCTACTTCATGGCGCACTACGCCCGCGAGAACAAGAACGCCGCGGACAACACGTGGCTGCAGAACCACATCTCGCGCTTCGACCACATCACCATCAAGAACAACATCGTCAAGGACGTGGACCGCTGGGGCATCGCCGTGGGCTACACCGCGTACCTCAACTTCATCGACGCGGCGTGGGGCGACGGCAGCATCGACGACGACCTGATCGCCAAGTACGGCCAGACCAACGTGACCATCGAGAACAATTACGTCAAGGGTGCGGGCGGCGACGCCATCACCCTCATGTACTGCGACCGTCCGGTCATCCAGTACAACGTGGGCGACAGCGTCTCGAAGCACATGAACGACGTCGACTACCCGCATGACCGCGAGCACGGCGGCAGGTACGGCGGCTGGGTCGCGGCGGGCATCTGGCCCTGGCGCTGCAAGGACCCGATCTTCCAGTACAACGAGATGTACAACAACCTCAACTCCGAACACGGCAACGGCGACGGCCAGGCGTGGGACGCCGATTACGGCGACGGCACGCTGTACCAGTACAACTACTCGTACGGCAACTCGTTCGCCTCGCTGATGATCTGCAACCAGTACGCCATCAACACGACGTTCCGCTACAACATCTCGCAGAACGACCGCCGCGGCGTGTTCGATCTGCCGAGCAACGGTCCGGGCAACCACATCTACAACAACACCGTCTACATCGGTAAGGACAGCGCGGTGCTGACCGGCCGATCCAACAGCCAGGCGAAGTTCGAGAACAACATCTTCATCAACGCGACCGACACCAAGAAGACCGAGACGTGGAACCGCGGCAACCAGCACGGCGGCCAGACGTACGACAAGAACATGTACGTCAATTACGCGAACAGGCCCGCCTCCGATTCCAACGCCGTCGAGGTCGCCGATGTGAAGACCGTGCTGGCCAATGCCGGACACGCGCCGAGCGCGCCGAAGGCCGACGGTTCGGTCTATGGCCGTTCCGGCAGCGAGTTCGACGGATACAAGCCCGTTGACGGCTCCCCGGCCATCAATGCCGGCAAGGTCATCTCCGACATGAACGACTACGCGGTCACGAACGACTTCTTCGGCAACACCATCAAGGGAACCCCGGACCTGGGTGCCGTCGAAAGCAACGTGCTCTCCGTCTCCGGCAAGGTCAACGCGTACGAGACCGCCACGGTCGGCGGCTCCAAGGTCGTCTACGTGCCGTTCACCGCGAAGAACCCGACCACAGTCAAGCAGCTTCGCGCGGGCCTGACGGTCGGTGACGGATCAGTCGCCAACGTGTACCGCGGCAGCACCAAGCTGACGGCCGACGCGGCGATCCAGGCCAACGACGTGCTGCGCTTCGAGGTCGAAGGCACTTCGAACACGCCGATCGAATACACCATCGCTCAGAAGAACGCATGGAACTGGGTCGACGAGTTCAAGACCGCCACGGGCGTGGTCTGGAACTCCCAGAAGCAGAACGGCGCCGACGGTGACTGGACGGACATCACGACGTTCTCCACCGAGTACCCGATGTCGAAGTACAACGAGTACTACGGCGCGGGACTCACCGGCAACCTGTCGGACCTGCCGGCGGTGGGAGCTGCCCGCCCCGAGCGTCAGGGCCTGCTGGTCGACGACCCGGATACGGCCGGCGGCACCGCCATCGCGTGGAAGGCCCCGAAGGCCGGCACCGTGAAGGTCACACTCGGCCGCGACAACGAGCCGCAGCGGCGCAACGCCAACGCTTCGGGCACGGTGACGCTCGCACTGACCAAGAACGGCGAGACGCTGTGCACCGCAGACATCTCCACCGCGCAGACCAAGAACGAGGACTTCGCCAATTGCCTGAAATCGGATAAGGGCACGGTGCAGGTGAACGCCGGCGACGTGATTCGCATCGCGGCGACCGCGGCCAGTGGCGCGGCCGCTCCAGACCTGTACGCCTCGCCGGTCGTCACCTATCAGGATGTGGCACCCGTCGAGTCCCAGACGGCGCAGTATGCTGCCTCCTACGACGCGGTGAGCGCCAAGGTCGGCACCAAGGCCACCGCTACGGTGAAGTTCACGAAGGACGGCGCCGCCGCCACCCCGACCGGCGTCAAGTCCTACGCGCTGAAGACCGCGGTCGACGGCGTGGCCGTGGACGCCGCGACCGGCGCGGTCACCTACACGCCTGGCGCCGATGCGCACGGCACCACCAAGACCGCGACCGTGGTCGTCACCTACTCGGATAACACCACCGACGAGGCGACCGTCACCTTCAACGTCGAGAAGTCCAATGCGCAGAAGTACAACGTGCTGTACCCGGCCGTGTCCGGCGGCGCGGGCGTCGCGCTCAAGCGCACGCCCAAGTTCACGCTCAAGGCGGACAGCGCCGCGGCGTCCATCCCCGCCGGCACCAAGTTCGCGCTCGGCGCGGGCGCCCCGGCCGGCGCGTCCGTGAACGCCGCCACCGGTGAGGTCACGCTGACCAGCACCCAGGCCGGCACCATCACCGTGCCGGTGACGGTCTCCTTCTCCGACACCAACGAGTCCATCGAGGCGACGGCCACGTTCACCGTGACCGCTCCGGCGGCGCTCGGCACCTCCAAGCTGGAGACCGGCACCGCGGACGGCGCGAACGTCATCTATGTGCCGTTCACCGCGAAGACCCCGACCACCGTCGCCGATCTGCTGGCCCTGGTGACCGCCGAGCCGGATTCGGCCCTCAAGGCCGTGTACCGTGACGGCACCAAGCTGGCGGACGACGCGGCAGTAAAGGCCGGCGACGTGCTGCGCTTCTACGCCGACGGCTCCACCGTCACCGCCGACTACACGGTCGTGCAGAAGAACGCCTGGAACTGGGTCGACGACTTCAAGACCGACTCTCAGGGCCCGATCTGGACGTCGCAGCGTCAGGTGTCCGGCAAATGGCAGACGATTACCGATTTCGGCTCCGATGTGTACCCGCAGACGTACTACGACAAGTACTACGGCGTCGGTGTGGACTATCAGAACAAGAACCTTCCGACCGACCGCAGCGCCATCCACGGCCTGATCGCCGACAATCCGGGTGATTCCGCGGCGACGGCGATGGCCTGGACCGCGCCGAAGGCCGGTTCCGTGAAGGTCACGCTGGACAAGGTGACCGGAGCGCACGTCGAGCCGTACATCCGTCAGTCGGGCAGCAACGGCAAGGATGTGGTCCTGAAGCTGCTGAAGAACGACGAGGTGATCTGCTCCGCGACGATGACCGATTCCTTCGCGACGGCGACCGGGTTCAACGAATGCCTGGCGTCCGCCAAGGGCACGGTCAAGGTCGCGGTCGGCGATGTGCTGCGCTTCTCGGTGGATGCCGCGACCGGCACCTCCAAGTCGTCGATCCACATCAGCCCGGTCATCACCTACACGGATGCCGATGAGCCTTCGCCCGAGCCTGGCCTGTCGGAGCAGTATGCTGCGGCGTATCCGGCTTCGGTTGCGGCGAAGGTGGGCGAGAAGGCCACCGCCGCGGTGTCGTTCACGAAGGACGGTGCCGCCGCGGGTGCCCCGGCGGGCACGACGTTCGCGGTCGCGGGTGACGGGTTCACGGTCGCCGCGGACGGTACGGTGTCGTTCACGCCGACGGACGCGCAGGCGGGCAAGACGGTGACGGCCACGGTGACGGTGACGTATTCGGACAAGTCGACGGATACGGCGACGGTGACGTTCAAGGTCGCCGCCAAGACCGAGCCCGAACCGACCGATCCGAAGGCCGACCTGCGCAAGGAGGTCGAATCCGCGTCGAAGCTTGACGAGAAGGACTACACCGCCGACTCGTGGAAGGTGTTCGCCGCGGCGCTCGATAACGCCAAGGCCGTGCTGGAGGACAAGGACGCCACCGAGGCGCAGATCTCCGGCGCGCTCACGACGCTGAAGTCCGCCACTGCCGCGCTGGTCAAGGCCGGCGACACCGGCAAGCCCGACGATGGCGACAAGCCTTCCGCGGGCAAGCCCAACGACAAGGGCAACGGTCTGTCCAAGACCGGCGCCAGCGTCGCCGTCATCGGCGTTGCCATGCTGCTGCTCGCAGCCGCCGGCTTCGTCACGGTGAACGTCGTTCGCCGCCGCCGGTAACGGCATGACGGGCACCCGCCCGTAACAAGCAATCAGGGGTCTCATGGTCAGCCATGAGACCCCTTTGCTATGCCTGTTAGCCGCTCTCTCGCTGTCGATTACCCTATATTCCCGCGAAAGTCCCATTTGCGGACGCCGGAATGGGACTTTCGACGGGTGGGAGAAATTGTTCAACACGCCGATTGTTGTATATGCAACTGTTGTATATGGTATGCATTATTATGTTATGTTGCCTGAATGTTCGGAATGCGATTTTCGCATCGACAGACATGGTGTGGCGGGATATGGAGCAACGTATTCTCAGCATTGAAATACGGGCGGTGAGTAAGGCCGTCGACCGTTATTTGGGCGAAAGCATGCCGCTCTCCGCCAAGGAGACCACCGGCGGCAACGCGCATATCATCATGTTCCTGGCGCGCAATCGGGATCGGGAGATCTATCAGCACACCATCGAGCAGAAATTCTGCATCACCCGTTCCACGGCATCCCGCGTGCTGGCGCTGATGGAGAAGAAAGGGCTGATTGCCCGTGAATCCGTGGCGCACGACGCACGATGTAAGCGCATTGTGCTGACGGATAAAGCCGACGCCATCGTCGCCGATCTCACAGCGAACGGGGAGCGTGTGGAGCGTCTTCTGGTCGACGGTTTCACGCAAGCGGAGCAAGATGCGCTGCATGACTACGTGGAGCGCATGCGTGCCAACATCGAGCGCGCACAACATGAATTTGAACATCAGACATCCTCCCAGACGCCGTCAACGGCGGCTCCCGAATACTCGGAAGCGGAGGTCATCAACACGAAGGAGGAGAACAAGTGAGCAGCACCGAAGAAGCGATTGCGCAAGCGCGCAAAGCCGTGGAACCGGACAAGCCGAAACATGTCCTGCGCACGCTGGGCAAGTCGATCCGCGAGTACAAGAAGGCCAGTCTGCTGGCCCCGGCGCTCGTGGCGGTCGAAGGCATCCTGGAAATCCTGATCCCGACGATCATGGCCTCGCTGATCGACGAGGGCATCACCGGCGGCAGCATGCCGTCTACCATCAAGTTCGGAGTGATCCTGCTGATCTGTGCGATGGTCTCGCTGGGTGCCGGCTTCCTGTCCGGCAAGTTCGCGGCCATCGCGGGCGCGGGCTTCGCCAAGAACCTGCGCCAGGACCAGTTCAAGAAGGTTCAGGGCTTCAGCTTCACCAATATCGACCGGTTCTCCACAGGCTCGATCGTGACCCGACTGACCACCGACGTGACGAACCTGCAGAACGCCTACATGA